>Ga0207421_10000008_pt1 | contig 210387 bp, 198 predicted proteins | sample SodLakKL_010_SED_4_FD_187542 | JGI IMG/M metagenome (GOLD analysis project Ga0207421, IMG submission 187542) | Alkaline sediment microbial communities from Lake Tanatar, Kulunda Steppe, Russia - 8KL_010_SED (SPAdes) (version 2) | ecosystem: Environmental > Aquatic > Non-marine Saline and... | reverse complement strand
GGAAGATGAAGTAGAAGTACATTATATGCCTCAGACCGACTAAGAAGTTTTTTAAAACTATAATCTGCATAAACTAAATAAAATCCCTTATCAATATTTTAAGTAACATATTGAATTTAAAAGGCTGCCAGATAATAATGGCAGCCTTTTTTAGGTTAGCTTATATTCTATTAGACTTTACTTATTGTTCTTTACTCAGTAGTTTTAAAGCAAGAAATATAGAATTATTATCAGAAAACCAGCAACCATCCAGAGCATGTAATTGCTCATGACTCCGTTATGAGCAGTCTGTAAAGCACTGCCCATTTTTTTGATGCCTGCTCCAAGTTGATGGTGGTAAAACCTATCAATTATATTAACTTCAAACTTCTCAAAAAGCAGGCGGGAAAGTTCCTCTGGCTTGCCCTGATAAAGATAGAAAGAGATGAAATAGACTATTAGAAAAGCGCCGCCCTCCATTACTAGATGAGAGGTTGAAGGCATTTCTGCTGCTCCCAACAATGGTCCTGGCAGGAAAAATAGCAGAAAGCCTAAACCGGCTAAAATTGCCATTGGAATTGTTGAACTATTCCAGCCAATAGGTTTAAAAGTATCGCGTTTTTTAGTCTCAGGTGTATCTGAGGAGAAAAGAATTCTTTTTAAAGTTATCAGGGCATAAGCAGCGGTTATACTTCCAGCTAATAGCAAAAGAGCAGCCATAAAAAGGAAGGAGGGCATTCCGGTAACGAAGTCCATTTTTGTAGCCCCACTAAATATCATGGCTTTAGACCAGAAACCCATAGTGAGGGGAAAGCCCATTAAAATCAGAAAACCGGAGATCATCAGGAAAGAATTTACCGGAACCTTCTTTTTTAAAGCTTTCATGTCAGGTATTTCTTTCAATCCCCCGCAGTCTGAAATTAACAGACCAGCACTCATGAATAATATAGAAAGACTTAAGGAGTGTTTGACAAAAAGTAAAACTCCTCCTACAATTCCTTCTATCGTTAAAGTGGCAAAGCCAAAGACCACCCATCCCATCTGGGATACACTTATATAGGCCATCAGGCGCTTTAAATTTGTTTGGGCCAGGGCCATAACACCACCATACATCATGGTGAAAAAAGAAATAACCAGAAAAAATAAAGACATTGTCTCAAACTGGATTGGAAATAATTCATAAACAATTCTTACCATAGCCCAGCCCGATATTCCAATTAAGTTAGGTGAAAGAAGGGCAGAAATTGGTGTAGGGGCATCAGCATGGGCATAGGGAAGCCAGATATGAGCGCCAAAAATCGCCTTTTTAATATACATACCCATAAAGAGAGCCAGGGGAATAAGTATATGTAAACCTTCTCCAATCCCCATTTTGACTTCTAGAGATTGCAAATCGATAGTATCAAAGGTCCCTAAACTGGAGGCAAAGCCGAGGCTGCCGACTAAAAAAACAAATCCAGCTATTGAGGACCAGACTAAATAAATTAAGGCTGTTTTTTTCCGTTCTCCATAGCCATAGAGTAATATCAGAAAGAAACTACCGATAACTGATAATTTGAGAAAGATATAAAATTGAATTAGATTGGTTGAGAGAACTACTCCACTCATTGAAATGGAAAAGATTATATAAAACATGTAATAGATGCCCAGAGAAGGGGCGTCATCACCCTGAGCTTCAAGCACTTCAATACGATGCTCCATATACCTTTTTGAATAAATACCTACTAAAGGAGTAACTACTCCAATCCCCAGTATATAAAGACCACTTAACCAGTCTAAGTACATGGAAAAGGACCCAACAGCTGGAAATTGAAAAAATACAGCATCAAGAATTCCTGGATCTAACTCAAAATTTAAAGCAAGTATTCCTGCAGTAACTGGAGGAAAAAGAAGTAAAATAAAACTGATCAGGACTAGAAACTTGTTTTTTATTTTTTTAGCTAAAAAAGGTAAAAATAAAGAAGCTATGATAGGTATCAAAACGGCTAACATCATAATTGGAAAATCTAATTTTATCATTATTTATCTCCCCACTTTAAAAATCAGTTTACATAAAATATATAGAGTATATATTTAATTAACCCGTTTTAATTTTTTTTTAAGGAAATACTGCTTCAATATATAATTCAGGATTCAATAAGACCTCCTGAGCGGCCTCAGTGGCATTAAAGCCTAGACCAGGGAAAATACCGAAAACAATACAGGCTATGACCAAAGCAAAGGCCGGTAGAAGCAGTTTATAATTATTTTGTCCGGTATAGTTTTTCACTCTATCACCGGGTTCACCAAGAAAGATTAAAATATAAGCTCTAATAATATAAATAACTGTCAAAGTGGCAGAAAATGCAGCTATTGTACTTAAAACTGGATAACCGGCCTGCATGCCCCCATAAAATATACCGGCTTTAGTGACAAAGCCATTAAAGGGCGGGATTCCCACTAAAGCAAGGGAGCCAACGGCAAAAAACACAGCCGTAATCGGCATTTTTTTAGCTAATCCTCCCAGTTCTTTCATATTATCAGTCTTTAACCTGGTGATAATAATTCCAGCCAGTAGAAATAACAGGGACTTGAAAATTGCTTTATTCAGCATATGGTAAAGTCCGCTGGAGATACCCAGAGAATTACCAATTCCTAAACCAAATAACACATAACCCATCTGTGAAATACTGGAGTAAGCTAATAATCTTTTTAATCTGTACTGTCTTAAGGCCAGCAGGGCTCCAATGATCATGGTTAATAATCCCAAGCCTAACAGGAGGTTATTGGCCAGTCCATTACCATAAATTAAATAAACTATCCTTAAAAGTGAACTAATGCCAATAATTCCAGTACCACCGGCCATTATTGTAGTAACCGGGATAGGAGCACCCTGATAGGCATCTGGTAACCAGGCATGGAAGGGAATCATTCCTACCTTCATACCGAATCCTACTATGAGAAAACCCAGGGCCAGCAGAGAGAGAAGAGGGAATCCTTCGCTGCTAATTAAGGACATTCTTACGGCCAGGTCAGCAATATTTAAGGTGCCAGTTAAAGCATACAAAATAACTATTCCTGTAAGGATAAAGCCCGTGCCTAAAGAGCCAATGATTATGTATTTTAAAGAGGCTTCAATAGAATCCGAAGTTCTATAAAAGGCAATCAAGGCATAGGAAGCTATTGACATAATCTCAAAAAAGACATATAGATTAAAGATATCACCGGTATAGGATACTCCAAGCATTCCGGCAATTAGAAAGAGCATTAAAGTGTAAAATTGAGACAATCTTTTTTTGTCCTTCATAAAATCTAAGGAGTAGTACAAAATCAAAAGACTTATGCTGCCCACAATTAAACTGATAAAAACTCCTAGTCCATCCAGAACAACACTTATTCCTAAAGGGGGTTCCCAGCCACCAAGGGGATAAACATATATCTCTCCCCAGCCTTGTATGGCGGTGTTTAATATTAACAGAAAAGTTGTTGCCATGAAACCAAAAACAATGTAATCTCTATATTTAGTAAGGGAATATTTACTAGCAACTAAACTAAGTCCAGGGGTGATAAAACCTCCTATCAAGGGAATAATTATAACTAAAATCGGCGAATGAAAAAAATCTAAAACCAATTTTAACCCATCCTTTCTCAACCAGCTTAAAAATAAACTTAATATAGTTAAAGATTTAAGTAATTTTTAGTTTTTTAGATTATTGAAATCTTGCACATTGGTGCTGCCCTGCTGCCTGAATTTATGAATGGCCAGGGAAAGAGCCAGAGCAAGAATACAAACATTTATTACTATAGAGGTCAATACCAGTGCTTGAGGCACGGGATCGACAGCTAAACCAGCAATTTCCGAAAAATTTTCCAGCATACTACTGGGAACTATGGGAGCAATACCCTCCGAACGATATCCCAGCGAAATCAATAAAAGATGAACCCCATCTGTCATAATTGAAAGCCCAATAATTATTTTAATTATATTTTTTTTGCCAAGAATACAATAAAGTCCCAGGGTGAATAATAAAACAACCACTGGAAAGTTGAGACTCATCATACTTCACCTCCAAAGGATGAAATTAAGGTGTAAACAATTATCAACATACCTCCGGCTACCTTTAGTCCCACGGCAATATTTAATAGAATCATTTGTACATTACTCAATAGATCTCCCAGTCCTCCAAAATATAACATGGGCTGGAGAAAATAGGTACCGGTAAAGAAGCCACCTATACCGATAACAACTATCATAATGGCGCCAATTTCTTCCCCTAATTCACAGGGGATAAAACCAATTTTACTGCAGGCAAAACGAACCCCGTAGGCTAATAATAAAAGCACCATTGCCGCAGCAATAATTACTCCTCCAGGAAAACCACCTCCGGGAGTTAAGTGTCCATAAAAAATAATATATCCCCCGAAAAGAAACAGAAAAGGAGTGAGCAAACTGGCAACAGTTTTAACTATGGCGGTCATACCTACAATTTTACAGATTGACAGCAAACCAGCATGAGACCCCAGCATTGAGACACTAACAACTGCTGTGAATAAAACTGTTGCTTCGCCCATTGTATCATAGGCCCTGTATCCCCAGAGAACCCCGGTAACAACATTGGGAACACCCAATCCATCTGGCGGGCTTTGTGGTGTTCCCTCCAGGATGGGAAGTCCAATACTATGAAGGGTATTATCTTCAGTTTCAAGCAGTGGCCGATCAGGAAAAGCACCATAGGAAGGAGCATCTGAATATATTCCAACGATCAATAACAGACCAACCATTACAGCCATCAGCAAAGCCAGCTTCTTCTGCATCACTCTTTCCTCCTAGTTTTATTTACAGCATTGACCAGTAATACTGTACTGACAGCAGTACCTACAGCAGCTTGAGTTAAAGCTATATCAGGAGCCTGAAGGATATAAAAAATTACTGCTAAAGCAGTACTTCCAGCAGTTAAAACAATTATAGAATATAATAAATCTTCTACCAGAACAGCGATAAAATAGAAAAGAAATACTAATAAAAGCAATATGTTCAAAAAGATATTTTCCATAAACATAAAACCCCCAAAGTTCTAATTATAATTCGCTGAGTGTTCTTTCCCTCTCTTCCAGTTTATCAACAACACTTTCGTTGCTAAGTTTAACCCCCCGGAGATGGGCTGCCCGAGAAATAGCATGAGAAGCAGCAGGTACTGTAATGAAAATAAAAAAGACAATAATTAATGACTTAACAAGATAACTATCAGCTCCGTTTAATAATCCTGCCCCTAAAATTAAAGAAACAGTTCCTCCCACAACTATAACAGTGCTGGCATGTAAACGATTATAGACATCAGGAAGCCTGAGTAGTCCAAGTGAGCCAGTTAAAGCGCAAAAAGAACCAATTATAAGTAATAGATAAGAAATAATATTTATCACATTCCAACATCCTTTCCTTCTAAATACTTAGAGATTGCCAGGGTGCCTATAAAGGCTAACAGGGCATAAATTAGAGCTACATCCAAAAAAATAACAGCCTCATAATGCACACCTAAAATCACTAGAGCTGCTATCATTAAAGAGGATAAACTGTCAACAGCGACAACTCTATCTGAACTGGTAGGTCCTAATATAGCTCTAATTATACAGCCAGCGGCAGCTATAAAAATTACTAGAATGACTAACAATAGCATTATTCATGCATCCTCCTCAGATGGTTTTCAAAAGGAACAGCGATTTTTTCTCTAATTTTATGAGATTTTTCTGTCTCTACATCTATCCAATGAACGTAAAGCAAAGACTCTTCATCAGCAATATCTACTGTTAATGTTCCTGGAGTCATGGTAATTGAGTTTGCCAATCCAGTCTTACCCAGGGCAGTATTTAACTCAGTGGATACTTTAACAATACCTGGCTTTATTGGAAGAGAAGGATGAAGAATTATGTAAATCACCTGCATATGAGCTTTGATCTCATACCAGATATAAAAGGGAATATAATAGAGCATGTAAATAATTTGTTTTGTAGTAGGTGGAAAACCTGTTTCCCAAACAATTCCCCTGCTCAATAATACTTCTGATGAAAATATAGCTACAATCAGGGAGATTATTAAACCGACGATTAATTCCTGAGGTTCAAGGGAAGCTGTTAAACCAATCCAAAAAACAAACAAAATCAGGGTCATTTGTAGTAGTTTTTTTGCCTTCATTATCAAACTCCTCTCCGAGTCAGTAGTCCTGTTAACCTTATTGTTAATATTTTAACACTCATCCTTAATGATATCAAAATTAATAGCTTATGACAACAGTATTTCAAAAAAATATGAGGTTTTTATGAAAACATTCATTTTCAAGACAGTTAAGTAGCTTTAAATTTTTTTACCTAAAATACAGCTAATAAATTTATATCTCTATTTTTAAATTGCAGGAAAAAGCTTATTTATAGAGTATTATATACCTAGAGGCTTATTAAAATAGAACTGGATATTTGGGAGAATAAGGAGGAGATATTTTTTGGAAAAACAGGTTACAGACTTAATTCAGTACCTAAAGGATCAGAATGTTGATTATGCCGATGTCAGATATGTAAAGACTGAGTCTGAAACTATTGCTACTGAGGATTTAAAAGTTCAAGAGTTGGCCAGTGAAGTAGATGCCGGGGTGGGAATCCGGGTCATAATTGATGGTGCCCAGGGTTTTGCTGCCGTGGCAGATCTTGATAAATTAAAGCAGACAGCTTTAAAAGCCATTAAAATTGCCGAATCCAGCGCTAAAATTCAAAAAAATAGAATCTCTTTAAGCTCTAAAAAAACAGTCCAGGATAGTTATGCTACTCCCTTTGATAGAGACCCCTTTGAAGTAGAGTTGCAGAATAAAATTGAATTGTTGCAGGCGGCAGAGGAAGAGATGAAAGCAGAAGCCGAGCTATTTAAGACTACCGGACATTTAAAATTTAACAATATCCAAAAGGTTTATGCTGATACCGAAGGCAGTATCATTCACCAGGATTTGTTGGAATCAGGAGGAGGCATTCAGGCCTATGCCTATCAAGATGACGACATGCAGATTCGCAGCTACCCCTGTGGTTTTGGTGGCAATTATGCCAGAGCTGGTTATGAATTTATAGAAGAACTTGAACTAGTTGAAAATAGCAGAAAGATTGCTCGAGAAGCTGCAACTTTAGCTGAGGCTGAGGAATGTCCCAGCGGTGAGCTTGACCTGCTGATAGACAGCAGTCAGATGACTTTGCAGATACATGAAAGTGTTGGTCATCCCATTGAACTTGATAGGATATTTGGAGCAGAAGCTGCCTATGCTGGCACCAGTTTTTTAGAGCCAGCTATGCTAGGTAAATATCAATATGGTTCAGATATTATTAATATCGTGGCCGATGCCACTACACCTCGCGGTTTGGGCACCTTTGGATATGATGATGAAGGGGTTGAAGCCCAGAAAAAGGATATTATATCTAACGGAATACTTAGGGGCTTTTTAACCTCAAGGGATACAGCTAGCTCGTTAGGACAATCCTCGGGCGGAGCAGCACGAGCAGATGGCTGGCAGAACCTGCCTTTAATTAGAATGACCAATATTAATCTTCTACCAGGAGATAAGAGCTGGGAAGAACTTCTGGCAGGCATCGATGATGGTCTATATCTCAAGACTAACCGCAGTTGGAGTATTGATGATAAAAGGCTAAATTTTCAATTTGGCTGTGAGATAGCCTATGAAATTAAAAAGGGACAACTAACAGGTAAGATTTACAAAAATCCAGTCTATGCCGGTATCACCCCTGAATTCTGGCAAAAATGTGATGCCATAGGTGAAGAAGAGCTCTGGGAATTATACGGCGTGCCCAATTGTGGTAAAGGTCAACCAGGTCAGTCAGCTCATGTAGGACATGGTTCAGCCCCCACGAGATTCAGACAGGTTGAGGTAGGTGTTGGAAATGCTAACTAAATCAGAAGCCTATATGGTAATCGATCGTCTTATAAATTGGGCAGGTTCCCTTGATTTACAGGTAAAAATATCTGGACGGGAACAGGGATTGACCAGATTTGCCGGTTCTGAGATCCATCAAAATGTAAGCCAGGAAAATTTAGTAGTTGAACTTACTGCTAAAGAAGGCAAAAAAAGGGCAACAGTTACCACCAATAGATTAAGTGAGAGAGAATTACAGGAAGCAGTTAAAGAAGTTCGGCAAAAATTAGAATTTGCCGGCGAAGAAGAGCTGGAGATTCCCTTTGTTAAGGAACCTGATGATATTGAATCCTCCCAATATGACGATAAATTACTGCAAAAATTTGATATAGCGGGACGGGTTAAAGAACTTAAAAAAGGTTTATCTCAGCTAACTGCTGATATGGAAGCAGCCGGCTCATTGTCTTTGCATAATAATTTTCTGGCCCTGGGAAACACAGAGGGTATCACCAGATATGCTCGTCTGGTCAAAGCAGATTTTAATTCAGTGGTGGAAAAAGAAGGACAAACTGGCTATGCAGCTCTTACCTCTGATAACTTTGCTGATTTTTCTATTGAAAAATTATTTTCTCGAGCTGCAGCAAAAGCAAATCAAAGTGAACAGCCAGTTAATATAGAACCAAAGGAATATCCGGTGATTTTAGAACCGCTGGCTGTTGGTGGCCTATTAACCTATCTTTCATATCTGGGTTTCAGTGCCAGAAGTCTACAAAAAGGAGTGAGTTTTCTCACCGATAGATTAGGGGAACAAGTCTTTTCAGATAAAATAAGCATTTATGACGACCACAAACATAATGAAACCTTTAAGTTGCCCTTTGATATGGAAGGAGTTCCCCGACAGAAACTAACAATTATTGAAAAGGGAGTGGCCCGGGAATTAGCCTATGATTTGAAAAGCGCCAGGAAGGATAATTGCCAATCAACAGGCCATTCCATTGGCAGACCCAGCATGGGTGGACTGCCTTTGCATTTAGTGATGGAATCAGGTGAGAGCAACAGAGAAGAAATGCTGGCATCTCTTGACCGGGGGTTATTGATAACTCGTTTTCATTATTTGAATGTGGTAAATCCCCGCCAGGCTATCTTCACAGGATTAACTAGAGATGGCACTTTCTTGATTGAAGAGGGAGAGGTAAAAGCTCCTGTCCAGGATCTAAGATTTACTGATAGCCTATTAAAGGCCTTTAGCAGAGTAACAGCAATATCAACGGAGAGAGAAAAAGTAGCAAATTTTAGCGGTTTTAGTCTGGTGCCCTCTCTGTTATTAGAAGGACTAAAATTTACGGGACGAAAAGAAACTTAAAAGAAATCCTAATTAGACTATGGAGAGTGTTTTTATTATAATAATGACAAATCTTTCTTTCTAAAATGATATGGGAGTTGATATAATGGACTTTAACGAAGTGCTTTTTAAACGCCGTAGTATTAGAAAATATCAGGATCAGCAAGTAGAAGAAGAAAAGAAAATGAAATTACTAAAGGCCGCCATGGCCGCCCCTTCAGCAGGTAATCAACAGCCCTGGCACTTTATAGTAGTCGAAGATGATAGCCGGAAGGAAGATATCAGGGAGATCCACCCTTATTCTGATATGCTGGCTGAAGCTCCGCTAGCTATCCTTGTTTGCGGAGATAAAAGAGAGGAAAGGCATAAAGGCTTTTGGGTTCAGGATTGTTCAGCCGCTGTGCAGAATATGCTGTTGATGGCTGAAAATCTAGGCCTGGGAGCTGTCTGGTTAGGAGTTTATCCGCGAGAAGAGAGAGCGGAAAAATTTCAAGAATTATTTTCTTTACCAAAAGAGGTTATTCCACTGGCAGTGGTAGCTGTAGGTCATCCGGCTGAAGAGAGTGGGAAGGTAGATAGATTTAAAGAAGGTAGAATCCATCAGGAAAGCTGGCAAAATTAATCATGGAGGAAAAAATGATTCTGGGTATAGATATTGGTGGGAGCACTACTGATATTGTAGGATTTAAAGATAAAAAATTGGCAGGCTTTATGACGGTGGAGGCCAGTGATCCTTTAACTTCAGCCACTGGAGCTTTAGGTAGTTTTATAAATCAGGAAGCCATAGGTTTACAGGATATTAAAAGAGTGGCTATCACCGGAGTGGGCTCTTCCTATGTAAAAAATGACCTCTTTGGCCTCAATACAATTAAAATTCCAGAGTTTGAGGCGATTGGAGCCGGTGGAGCCTATCTTACTGACCAGAAAAAAGTTATCATTGTCAGCATGGGAACTGGAACTGCAATAGTTTACTTTGCTGATGGGGAGATTACTCACCTGGGAGGAACTGGAATGGGAGGAGGGACCCTGGTCGGTTTAGGTAGAGCAATTTTGAATATTGATGATTACGAAGAAATTGTCAGAATGGCCGCCAAAGGAAAGCTACATAAAGTTGATTTAGCAGTGGGAGATATTTCTTTGGATGATATCGGGGATTTACATCAAGAAATCACAGCTTCAAATTTTGGCAAATTAAGTCAGAACCCTCAACCAGAGGATTATGCCCTGGGCATTATCAACATGGTTTACCAGACTATAGGGATGCTGGCAGCTTTTGCCGCTCAGACTAAAAGCTGTCAGACAATAGTTGTTACCGGAAAATTAGCTGAAATGAAAATTGGCCAGCAGGTATTGCAGAAACTTAAAGAAGCTAAACTCTTCCCCATTGATTTTATTTTTCCAGATAACGCTCAGTATTCTACAGCTATAGGGGCAGCAATCTCTGCAGAAAAAAGATGATGCAAGTTATTAGCAAAAAAACTTATTGATTCTTCGTATAAATGACGATATAATCAAAGCTAATAGTTAACTGAATGGCGGTTTAGAACTGGAGGAATAAAATGAAAAGGGTGATTAGAAAAGCTACCAGAGAGGATGCTGCCAGGCTGGCAGAAATAAAGATTGCCAGTTGGCGAAAGGCTTATGCTGGAATAGTGCCGGAATTTTATCTGGCGAACCTGGATAAGCAGGAGTTTACTGCTGATTATTTGGAGATAATCACCCTGGCAGAAGAAAGTATCGATATTTTAATCTGCCGGGGTGAAATAATTGGCTTTATAACCACCGGACCTGCTCAGGAAAGCGATTGCCTGGAGACAACCGCTGAAATCAAAGGGCAATATTTGTTGCCTGAATATTGGAGCCAGGGGCTGGGAAGAGAACTTTTTTTCCATGGCCTTGATGTAGTTAAAGCCCAGGGTTTTAAAAGGGCTATTCTCTATGTTTTGCAAAAGAATACCAGATCTCGTAAATTTTATGAAAGTGCTGGCTTTGTCTTCCTGGGTCACAGGAAGATTTACAATTTAGGCCGTGAGCTTACAGCCCTCCGTTATGGAAAAGAATTTGAGGTCATAACCCCGGGGTTAGGCCGTTAGGTTATTATAGATTATAAAAAATATTAAGAGCTGTAATTTTAATCTAAGGGAAATTTATTGAGGAAAAAGACTCCAATTCCTCCAATTCCAAGATGAGCTCCTAAAACACTGTTGATTTTTTTTATCATAAAATCCTGACAGCCAAAGTTTTTTTCAATCATTTCCTTTAGTTGTTGAGCTCTCTGGGGGTCATCAGCATGGCTGATGCCAATTAATTGGTCAGATAAATTTTCCCCTCTTTCGGCCATTAGCTCCTTGATTTTTGGCAGGACATTTTTAGCACCTCTAACTTTTTCTAAAAGAGTTATTTGACCTTCTTTTACCTGAAGAATAGGTTTAATATTTAAAATATTACCTACAAAAGCCTTTCCCCGGCTTAATCTACCTCCTTTTTGTAGAGCGGTGAGATTATCCAGGGAAAAAATATGTTCTATATGACTGGTCATCAATTCAATTGTACTGGCTATACTAGTTAGATCTTCGCCCTTTTCTCTCAGCTGAGCGGCCTTAAGCGCCATCAGTCCGATAGCAGTCGACCCACTTCTGCTATCAATAATTTTACCGGTGAAATCTGGATGTTCTTTAGCTAACTGTTGATAGGATAGAAGTGCTGTTCTGTAGGTTGCAGACATTTCAGCTGAAAAGGCGAGGTAGATGAAGGGGATTTTTTCTTTAGCAAGTTTAGAGAAGGATTCTAGAAAAATCTTGGGACTGACCTGGGCAGTGGTAGGATAATTTCCCTCTTTCATTTTTTGATAAACTTCCTCCAGGGAAATTTCCTCTCCAGCTAAATATTCTTGATCATCAAATAATAATCTAAAGGGAAGGACTTCGATCTGATATTTTTTGATTAATTTTTCTGGCATGTCGCAGGAACTATCAACTATTATTGCTGGTTTTTTCATAGTCACTATTTCATTTCCTCCTGTCCAAATATAGTGGTATTCTTTAAGGTTGATTACTATAATAATTGAATTAATTCTACCAAAAAGCTTGTATCTTTACAAGTAATATTCCCGGTCAAATTAATAAATCCTGTTTACAAATCTATTATTTGTTCAGAAATATTAATAAAGAAAGAGGTAATCAAATTGACTGAGAAAAAAATTGCTAGCGATAATTGTGTATTTGCCTTTAAAAAGGGCTTAGAACCTGCTCTTAAAATTAAATCTGGCTCAGAAGTTACCCTTATCACCAGAGACTGCTTTTCCAATCAGCTGACAGGTAATGATGATAGAATTGAGGATATGGATTGGGATAGGATTAATCCTGCCACTGGTCCAGTTTATATTGAGGAAGCAGAACCTGGAGATATCCTAAAAATAAATATAATTGATATTAAGCTTGCTGACCAGGCGGTGATGATAACCGCTCCCGGGGAGGGTGTCCTGGGTCACAGATATAAGGAATCCAAAACTAAAATTTTGCCCATAAAAAATGATAAAGTAGAATTCTCTCCTGGGAGAGTCTATGATATTGAACCAATGGTAGGTGTTATAGGCGTTGCTCCAGCTAATGATGAAGAAATCTCTACTGGAACCCCTGGCCGCCATGGAGGGAATATGGATTGCAAGCTGATTCGAAAAAGGGCTGCTCTTTATCTGCCAGTTAATACTCCTGGAGCCCTACTGGCTGCCGGTGACATGCATGCCCTGATGGGAGATGGTGAGATTGTGGTCTGTGGAGCTGAAGTCAGTGGCGAGGTGAAGTTAAAGATAGAGGTGTTAAAGAACAGGGCTTTTCCCCTGCCTTTAGTGGAAAACAGTGAAGTCATAGCCACAATTGCCTCGGCCAAAACTTTGGATGAGGCTGTTGATCAGGCTACTGAAAAAATGGCCGATCTATTGGTTGATAACTTTGGTTTTGATATCCATGAAGCTGGGATGCTCTTGAGCATTGTGGGTAATGCAGAAATTTGTCAGGTCGTTGACCCTTTAAAGACTGCCCGTTTTTCCCTGACAAAATCAGAGCTTAATTTAAGCGACTGGCAGCAGTTAACCTCGGCGGCAATAAAATAGTGGTGCCATATTATTTTCCCTGAATAAGATATTTAAATTAATATCTTGCAATCAGGAAGTTGATATGCTAAGATTAAGGCAGTAAATTTTCTGTAAAGAAAAAAATAAATACTTTAAAGATACTCATACTGGTGTAAAGACTTAAAAGGGAAATCGGTGTAACTCCGATACAGCCCCCGCTGCTGTGATGGTTTTCTCTTCAACAATTGATCCACTGGGTTAATCCGGGAAGGTGTTGGAGAATGGACCTCAGTCAGAAGACCTGCCAGAATGAGCTGTAACAGTCGCTCGGCGGGAGTGGGCTGGCATTTTATCAGGACAGGATTTCTAGCTAATATTATAGCTTCTATAGCTTTTTATGAATATTGGTTTTAGGTCTGACTTGAGTAAGTGCGCATCTCCTGGGGGAGATGCGCTTGTTTTATTTAGGACAAAATTTTTAGACTGCTGGAGGGAAGACAAAATGAAGGGCATGGTACAGGTTTACACAGGTAATGGTAAAGGGAAGACCACGGCAGCTTTAGGACTGGCTTTAAGAGCTTCCGGGGCAGGGTTGAAAGTCTTTATTGGGCAATTTGTTAAAGGACAGGAATATAGCGAACTTAAAGCCATTGAAAAAATTCCCGGTCTGGAATTAGAGCAGTTTGGCCGCAGTTGTTTTATTAGAAAGGAACCAGAGGAAGAAGATTATCAGGCTGCCAGAAGAGGTCTTGAGGTAGCGGCAAAAAAATTATCATCAGGAAATTATGATATAGTTATCCTTGATGAAGCCATGATAGCCTTAAAATATCAATTATTTTCCTTTGCTGACCTCTGGCAGGCTATATCTCAGCGAGCAGAGGGAGTGGAAGTAATTATAACGGGTAGAGAGGCTCCTAAAGAGCTAATAGATAAAGCAGATCTGGTAACTGAGATGAAAGAAATTAAGCATTATTTTCAGCAGGGAGTTAAAGCTAGAGTGGGAATAGAGAAATAATTATTAAGCAGGGGGAATTTTCATGCAAGCGGTGATGGTGGCAGGCACAGATAGTGGAGTGGGAAAGACAACAATTAGCCTGGGATTGATGGCTGCTTTAAAACAAAAGAGATTTTTAGTTAATCCCTTTAAAGTTGGGCCCGATTATATTGATCCTGGTTTTCATCGTTTAGCCTGTGAGAGACCTTCACATAATCTGGATAGCTGGCTTCTTTCGCCAGAAAATTTAAAATATCTCTGGCAGAAGGCAAATAGCAATGATGGAATAGCAGTGGTAGAGGGAGTAATGGGTTTTTATGATGGGGTTTCAGCTATTAATGATCAGGGAAGTTCGGCTGAAATAGCCAGTTTACTTAATATTCCAGTCTTATTAGTAATAGATGGCAGTGGTATGGCCCGGAGTGCAGCAGCTTTGGTCCTGGGATACAAGAATTTTAACAGTGATGTTAATTTAGCCGGGGTGATTGTCAATAAAGTCGGCAGTGAAGGACATTTTGACCTTATTTCTCAGGCCATTGAAAAGGAGACAGGCCTGCCTACGGTGGGCTATCTAAAAAAGGGCCTTGATTTTGAGCTGCCCTCGAGGCATTTAGGGTTAGTACCGGCGGCAGAGATTCCGGCTATTAAAGAAAAGATAGCCAGCCTGGGCCAAAAAATAAAAGATAATTTTCAGCTCTCTAAGATCAGAAATATAAGCAGTGAAGCTGGTGAGGTTTCCCTGCCAGAAAACTTTGCAAGACCTTTAAATGACATTAATATCTCAACTAAAGGAACTGGCAAAAATAATCTTAGAATAGGCATTGCCAGGGATAAAGCCTTTAGTTTTTACTATCAGGCCAATCTGGATCTTCTTAAAGAAGCCGGTTGTGAGTTAGTTGAATTTAGCCCTTTAAAGGATAAATGCTTGCCCGATAATCTCTCCGGAATTTATTTAGCCGGTGGTTTTCCCGAAGAATTTGCCAGGGAGCTGGAAGAAAACAGAAGTTTTAAAGAAGACTTAAAGTCAAAACTACAAAATGGATTACCTGCCTTTGCTGAATGTGGTGGTTTTATGTATCTATTGGAGAAGGTATATATTACAGAGACCGAATATTATCAAATGACCGGCTTTTTACCGGCAAGTTCCATAATGACCGAGCGCCTGCAAAACTTTGGTTATCTGACCATAGATTTTTCCTGGGGTCTAAAGATTAAGGGACATGAATTTCACTATTCTAAGTTGATAAATGATGATAAATTGACCTACGGGGCGGAGCTAGAATATGCCCGGCGAAAAAATTGTCGTTCGGGCTTCGTAATAAAGAACAATCTGCTTGCTGGTTATCCTCATCTTCATTTTTATAGCAATCCGGAATTTGTTAATACTTGGTTGAAATTGTGTCAGGGGGAAATAAGTTCATGGCAAAAAATTTGATGGTTCAGGGAACTGGTTCTTCGGTGGGCAAAAGTGTCATAGTAGCAGGACTCTGTAGATTATTTAAACGTCAGGGCTTAAAAGCTGCACCCTTTAAAGCCCAAAATATGGCTTTAAACTCTTATGTTACAGCTGATGGCTTAGAGATGGGCAGAGCTCAGGTCTTTCAAGCGGAAGCGGCCGGGATTAAACCTCAAGTATCCATGAATCCTGTGCTGCTAAAACCCTCAGGAGAGATGGGCTCTCAGGTTATATTGAAGGGTAGACCGAAGGATAATATGACAGCTGAAGAATATTATAACTTCAAACCAGAACTTAAAGATATTGTTAAAGCAGAATATGAAAAGCTAGCAGAAAAATTTGATGTTATTGTTATTGAAGGAGCTGGCAGTCCGGCGGAGATTAATCTACAGGAGAATGATATTGTCAACATGGGTTTTGCCCGGATGGTCGAGGCTCCGGTTTTGTTAGCCGGAGATATCGATAGAGGAGGAGTCTTTGCCTCTCTTTATGGAACAGTTGAATTATTACCTCCAGCAGATAAAAAAAGAGTGAAGGCTCTACTGATCAATAAATTCAGAGGGGATAAGAAACTCCTGCAGCCAGGCTTAAAGGAGCTTGAGGAGATGTTAGGGATACCCTTTTTAGGGGTCTTGCCCTACCAGGAAATGGCCCTTGATGATGAAGATAGTTTAAGTGAGAGATTACAGAGTAGTTCAAATAAAAGTGGGGATATTAAAGTGAAGATTATTCTACTGCCACATATCTCTAATTTTACCGATTTTAATCCCCTGGAGATGTATGATGATCTTGATATTGAATATATTAGAGAACCGGCTGGATTAGAGGGGGCTGATCTGGTTATAATACCTGGAAGCAAAAATACCCTGGGAGATAGAGTTTTTCTGCAGCAGAAGGGCTTCGATAGCAGGTTAAATGAATATGTCAGCCAGGGAGGAGTGCTCATTGGCATCTGCGGAGGCTTTCAGATGTTAGGAGAAGAGCTTAATGATCCTAAAGGTGCTGAAAGTAATTTAAAGAGCGTTCCAGGTTTAGGTCTACTGCCCATTAAAACAACTATGACTGCTGAGAAGAAAACTGTCCAGGTTAATGGTACCTGGCAGCATGAAGACAGCAAATTATTTAAAGATATGGCTGGCCTGGAGTTATCTGGCTATGAAATACATATGGGGAAGACCAGCCTGACTTCCACTAAAGTTAAAGAGCCTTTAAAAAGCTTAGAGCCGGGAGAACAGGAAGTTATTGCTCTCCTTAACCAGCAAAACAATGTCCTGGGCACCTACTGGCATGGAATTTTTGAAAACAAAGACTGGACTACCTGCCTTGTTAATAATTTAAGAGCTTCTCTGGGATTATCAGAGATCACTGCTCCTGAACAGAGTTATCAAGAATTTAAAGAACAGGAATATGATAAGCTGGCTGATATGCTGGAGGAACATTTAGATCAGAAACTTCTTTATTCTATAGCTGGCTTAAAGGGTATGGATTAAAAATGTCTGCTGTTTATCTATTGCTTGCAGGCCTTGTACTGGACCTTATACTGGGAGACCCGGCGCCCTTGCCCCATCCTATCGCTGGCCTGGGAACCTTAATTGAAAAACTGGAACAATTTTTGACTAAAAATAAAAGAGGTACTTTTAGCCAGGGAGTTCTGTTAGTTTTTTTAGTACTGCTGGTGGCAACCTTTATCATTCTAGCTTTGAGATTTTTATTCCTGTGGTTTTATAGGCCCCTGGCTGATTTATTTACTATCTATCTCATCTGGCAGGGGATGGCAGCAAAGACTCTGGCTGCGGAAGGGAGAAAGATTGCTAAACTACTGGAATCAGGCCGACTAAAGGAAGCTAGAAAAGAAGTTGGCTATTTGGTAACCCGGGATACTTCCCAGATGGAGGCAGAAGATCTTTCCAGAGCGACAGTGGAGACGATTGCTGAGAATATAGTCGATGGGATAACTGCTCCTTTGTTTTATGCATTTATCGGTGGTAGTTATGCAGGTCTTACTATAATGCTTTATAAAGCCGTAAATACTTTAGACTCTATGGTGGGGTACAAGAATGAAAAATATCTTAAATTTGGCCGGTTTGCTGCCCGCCTTGATGACCTGCTCAACTGGCTTCCGGCCCGGATCACCGGTTTATTGATAGTCTTTTTAAGCCCTCTGGTAGGAGGAGATTGGAAGGAAAGCTGGCAGGTTATGACCAGGGATGCTCGTAAGGCCAGTGGGCCCAATTCAGGTTTTTCTGAAGCTGCTGCTGCAGGGGCTTTAAAAGTAAAATTAGGAGGGCCAGATTATTATTTTGGTCAACTAGTTGAAAAACCCTTTATTGGTAGCGGAGAAAGGAAGATAAGCCCGCCAATAATTAGAGAGGCGGTTAAATTGATATATTTAAGTGAGGCTTTATTTTTCCTGATCATGAGCTTCTTTTATCTGTTCTGGGTCTAATCTTAGGAGTGATTTCGTTATGAAACCAGTTCATGGTGGAAATATATATGATTACCAGGAAGATATAGTAGATTATTCAAGCAATATAAATCCCCGGGGTTTGCCCCCCAAAATTGCCAGGGCAATCAAAAGCCATATCGGGGAGCTGGCAAAATATCCAGATATTAAATACAGAGCATTAAAAAATAAGCTGGCTGACTGGCAGGGAGTGGAGCCTCAGCAGATTTTGCTGGGCAATGGAGCTGCTGAATTGATTTATCTGGTAGCCGAATTATTTCGGGGCAAGAAAGCAATCCTTCCCCAGCCAACTTTTTCAGAATATCAGGCAGCGCTGGCAGCCAAGAACTGTCAATGTAAGCTGATTTATCGTCAGGAAGAAGATAATTTTGCTCTGCCCCGGGATAAAATGCTGGCTATTTTAAACAAAGAAGAAATTGCCGGTAGTTTTATTTGCCGTCCTAACAATCCCGATGGCAGTTTACTGGCACGAGAAAAATTGCTGCCCCTATTAGAAAAATGTGAATATGTAGTTATTGATGAATCCTTTATAGAATACCTTCCCCGGGAAGAAAGTGAAAGCTTTATACCTCTAATAGAAGAACAGCAAAAGCTAATAATACTCCGTTCTTTGACCAAATTCTATGCTTTACCAGGATTGAGATTGGGCTATTTAATCGCCCCCAAACCGATAGTTAAAAAATTGGCAGCCAATCAGCCACCCTGGCCAATTAATACCCTGGCTGCTGAGGCCGGCTCTTTAATACCAGAGTGTAAAAAATACCGCCAAAAAACTTTAACTGGCTTTCAGAAGGCAAAGGTTTCTTTTCAGCAGCAGTTAGCAGAGCTTCCTCAAATTAAAATATTTCCTGGAGAGGCAAATTTCATCCTGGTCAAGCTTAAGACTGATGACTTTACAGCCAGGGATTTACAGCAGAGTATGGTGGCTAGAGGCTTTCTGCTGAGGAACTGTGCCAGCTTTGCTGGTTTAAATGAGAAATTTTTCAGGCTGGCAGTCAAGGAAGAGGCCGATAATCTTAAACTAACTAAAGCTTTAAAGGCTGTTTTGGAGGATAAATAATTGTGAATAAAAGACTAAGCTTGAGGATGCCAGCTTCCTGCGGAGAGTTAATCCAGGGCAAAATTAATGGCCAGGAAAAATTGCTCTCCTATCCAGTGAATCTATATAACTATCTTACCATCGAGAAGAGAGGCGAGCATAATAATAAAAAGTCCAAGATATGTGATTTGCCCTTAAAAATGCAGAGCCTATTTAAATTGCTGGCCCAAGAGTGGAATATTCAGGATGGCCTAGTTGAAAAGTATTGCTGGCATCATCAGCAGAATATCCCCGTGGGAAAGGGTTTAGCCAGCAGTACCGCTGATTTAATGTTAATATTGACTGCTACTACCCTTTTGACAGGTAAAAAATTAACTCTTCCCAGAGCTTTAGAATATTTGACTGCGATTGAACCCACCGATAGTACTATTTTTACTGAATTTGCTTTGCTGGAGCAGAACAAAGGTAGTTCCTGGAGAATCATGGGAGAAATACAGCCTGAAGTAAAGGTTTTAGCCCTGGGGCAGGCCGGTCGATATGATACCATGGAACAGCGCAATTTCCGGGGGGAGATACCAGATGTCTCGACAAGTTGGCAGTTATGTGAGCGTGGTTTTAGGGAAAAAAATTGGTATGATCTCGGAAAAGCAGCCACTCTAAGTGCTCTAGCCTGGCAGGATAAATTGCATTACCCTAAATTGCAATCTATAATTAACATCAGTGAAGAATTTTCCTGTTTTGGAGTCAATATAGCCCACAGTGGCAATGTTATTGGCATATTATATGAACCTGAAGTAGTCAATCTTAAAAAGCTGCGACAAGAGCTTGCTGCTGCAGCTGTCTTTGCCCACTATCCACTAACCTGGAATTTATCAATTGTGTCAGGAGGAGTAGAAGTCAAGTCTGCTCTCAGCAATGGTTTTAAGAAATACAGGTATAAAACCAGCTGATTTATACTCAATATTAACCTTTAGGAGAGATAAAATGGAATTTTGTCAGGATCCCAATCAGATTGAAGAAAAAAGCATGAAAATTATTGAAAGTTTAATTGGAGAAAGCACAGAGGGACTTCCAGAATTACAGCGCAAGATAATAAAAAGGGTTATCCACACCACTGCCGACCCTGATTGCCTGGGGATGTTAAACTTCTCCTCTGACAGTTTAGCAAACTTTGAGGAGGCTATCAAAAAAGAAAGACCGATAATCACCGATACCAATATGGTTTTAGCCGGTATCAATAAAAAGAAATTAACAGAGCTTAATTTAAAGGCCTTTACTTTGATTGCCGAAAAAGAAACGGCTGCTCTGGCGGCTGAAAAAGAGATTACTCGCTCCATGGCCGCTGTTGAACTTGCAGCCCAAAATCACCCTGAAGCTATTTTTGTCTTTGGTAATGCACCAACGGGATTATTCCAACTGCTGGAGCTCTTTAAAAAAGAGCAGCTTAATCCAGCTGGAGTAATAGGGGTGCCAGTGGGCTTTGTCGGTGCTGCTGCCAGCAAAAAAGAACTTTTAGCTGCCCGTTTGCCTTCTATTACATTGCAAGGACTTAAGGGAGGCAGCAATATAGCTGCAGCTATCATTAATGCTTTTTTATATCACTTTGCCAGTTAATAATTCTGCCAGGTAAAATTTTAACCGCTTTAAAAGTTCTCAATTTAGCTATTGAGAGTCTAGGAGGGCGATGATTTTGTCAGAGCATGACTTTAGATTAGTAGATGGAAAAAAATTAGCCCGGGGTTTTACAACGGGAAGCTGTGCTGCAGGGGCAGCCAGGGCAGCGGCCTGCCTTTTATTTACCGGACAAGAACCTGAATCAATTGAGGTAAAATTGCCGGAGAAGGGGAAGATTAAATTGCCCCTGGCATTTTTGGCAAAGAAGAATAGTGATAGGGCAGAGGCTGGTATAATAAAAGATGGTGGAGACGATCCCGATGTTACCACCGGGATAGAAATTAGAGCAGAGGTGAGCTTAATCCCGCCAGAAAAAACAGCCCAGGAAAAAGAAAAGATTATTATCAAAGGAGGAGAAGGAGTTGGTCGTGTAACTCGTCCTGGTTTACCGGTAGAGGTGGGTGAGGCTGCCATCAATCCAGTTCCGCGAAAAATGATCAGGGAAAACCTGCAAAAATACCTGCCTCAGGCAGGAGGCCTGGAAGTGACTATCACAGTGCCAGCAGGAGAAGAGATAGCTGAAAAAACCTTCAATCCAGATTTAGGAATTGAGCAGGGCATTTCAATCTTAGGAACTACTGGTATTGTAGAACCCATGTCCACTGAAGCCTATGAAAAAACGATTGAGCTTAAAATAAAACAATTGGCCGAAGCCGGCCCTAAAACCTTAATTTTAGTCCCGGGAAAGATGGGAGAAAATTTTGTTCAGCAGCAATTAGGGCTGCCCGGCGAAAATATAGTCCAGTGCAGCAATTACATAGGACATGCTTTAACTGCTAGCTGCCATAATGATTTTACTGAACTGCTTTTAGTTGGTCATCTGGGCAAATTATGCAAGGTGGCGGCAGGAATATTTCAGACCAGGAACAAAGTGGCCGATGCCAGAGCGGAAATAATGACAGCCTATGCTGGTCTCCGGGGAGCAGGAAAAGAACTGCTGGAAAAGATTTTTCAAGCTAAAACTACTACCGATATGGCTGAACTCTTATGGAATAACGGGCATCAGGATCTATTTCCCTGGCTGGCCCAAAGAATTGCCACTCGCTGTCAAAATTATTGTGAGCAGGATATTAATTTAGGGGTGGTAATTTATAATAATCAACGAGGGCTTTTAGGGGAGGTAAATCTTGCTTATTATAAATCAAAATTACCTGGATAGTGATTACTATGAAAGAAATTAATAGCCGGAAGCAAAAAGAAGCTGGAGCAGCAGATATAAAAATTGTGGGCATAGGACCCGGCCATCCAGATTATTTGACTCCTAGGGCCATTAAAGAGCTTGAGAGCTGCTCTTTAATAATGGGGAGTCTGCGCTCTATTGCAACTATTAAAAAAACCCGGCTCAACCGAACCTGTACTAAAATTAACTTCAGCCAGGGTTTAGAAAAGGAGATAGCAAGGGAGTTAAAGGAAAATCAGCCTCCAATTGCAGTGGCGGTAACCGGGGACCCGGGTTTTTTTAGTCTGGCTAAGTCAATTAGAGAAAAATTTCCCCGTAGAAATATAACTACTATCCCTGGATTATCTTCAGTGCAATATTTAACAGCAGCCTGCAATCTAACCTGGCAAAATTTTACCTTCAGCAGCTGTCATGGCAGAGAACTGCCCCGGCTGACTGAATTGATAAAGGATAACGTATTAGCTCTTTTGACTGATGCTAAAAACAATCCTGGCCGGTTGGCTGCCCTTCTAGTTGAGGAAGGCTTTGCTGATATTCCCGTAATTATCGGAGAAAATCTCTCCTATGTTGAAGAAAGAATTATTCGAGGAAGGGCTGAAGAAATAGCTTCTGAAAATTATCAAGGATTGGCGGTGATGTTAATTGGTTATGAACTTGAGGACAGGATTAGTACCAGAGGATGAATTGATTACCGGTTCAATTCCCTGGACCAAAGAAGAAGTGCGGGCAGTTACCCTGGCCAGACTCGACCTTCGCCCTGAAGATAAAGTGTTGGAAATTGGCGGCGGAACTGGAGCCATGACTGTAGAGATTGCTCATCGGGTCCCCAGAGGCAGTTTATGTACAATTGAAAAAAATAAAGAGGCAGTGAAACTCATAAAAAGCAATCAGGAGAAATTTAATCTGACCAATTTGAAAGTAATTACCGGGGTTGGTCCTGGTGATCTCCCCTCAGAGCAGTATGCTAGAATCTTTATAGGAGGCAGTGCTGGTCATCTAGAGGAAATTTTTCATTATGCCGAGCAGCACCTTTCACCTCAGGGCATTATAGTCTGCAATTCTGTTACTTTAAACACAGTTAATGAGGTTTATACTTATTTTAAAACTAAAAATTATCAGCTTAAGACATCCCTGGTCCAGGTCAGTAAAATTGTTGAGAGGGGAGATTACTTAATGTATCAGGGCCAGAATCCAATCCATGTTATAACTATTAAGCCCGGGTCGAGGTTAAGTGGGTCAGAAAGAAGTGAAAGAGGTGATACCCATGGCCGGTAAACTGGTGGGGATTGGACTGGGTCCTGGCAATGGTGATATGTTAACCGGGGTTGGCAAAACTACTCTTAACAGTGCCGATAGAATTATTACTCCAGTGGCTAAAAAAGAAGCTGATAGTAGAGTAGAAAAATGCTGCCCGCCAGAGATAAGCAATAATAATAAGTTTTCTAAAATGGTTTTTCCCATGTCCAAAAGTAAGAAAATTATGGCTGAAGCCTGGCAGAATAATGCCGCTGAAATTGAGAATTATCTTAAAAAGGATGAAGATGTAGCTTTTTTAACCCTGGGTGAGCCCTCTCTCTATAGCACTTTTTATTATTTAAAACCATACCTAAAAGCTGACTATGAGATAGAGGTCATCCCTGGAATCAGTTGCTGGCAGTATCTTAGCTCTAAATTGAAGATACCCTTAACGGCTGGAGAGGAATCATTAGCTATCCTGCCCAAATGGCCGGCAGAGGAAAAAGTTGATTTTCTCTTAAATAACTTCACCTCTATCGTTGTTTTTAAAGCAGGTCCTGATTTTAATTTCTGGCAGCAGAAACTGAGGCAGGAGAAATTATTAGCCAATTCCTATTTAGCCTGCAATCTTGGCTTCCCAGAGGAAAAAATTTATAGTGACCTGGAACAGCTGAATTTAAAGGCTCTGGAGTTACCCTATTTAACTTTATTATTAATCGTTAATAAAAGAAGAAAGCGAGGATACCAAAGATGATTTATTTTGTTGGAGCAGGTCCAGGAGATCCTGAATTAATTACTGTTAAAGGAAAAAAGTTATTGGAAAAAGCCGATGTAATTATTTATGCCGGTTCCCTGGTAAATCCTAAGATATTGCAATTAGCCAGGGAGGACTGCCAGATATATAATAGTGCCGAAATGAATCTTGAGGAACAATTAACTACCATGAAAGAAGCTCAGGAGCAAGGCCTTGAAGTAGTCAGACTTCATACAGGAGACCCTGCTTTATATGGGGCGATAGGTGAGCAGATGGCAGGCCTTGACAAAGCAGGTCTTAACTATCAGGTGGTGGCTGGAGTTAGTTCCTATGCAGCAGCAGCGGCTTATTTAAAGAAGGAGCTTACTGTGCCAGAGAAAACCCAGACAGTTATTTTAACCCGGCAGGAGGGGCGGACCCCGGTACCTGAAGAGGAGTCCCTGGATAAATTAGCAGCTCACCAATCTTCTATGGTGATATTTTTGAGTATCGGCATGCTCTCTCAGGTGATTGAAAAGTTAAGTCATCATTACCCACCGGAGACTCCAGTAGCAGTAGTTTATAAGGTTAGCTGGCCAGCAGAGGAGAAGATAATCGGTACTCTAGCAACCATTGAGGAGAAAATGGCAGCCAGGGATATTTCCAGGACTGCCCTTATTATGGTGGGAGAATTTTTAGATAGTAAATTTGATAAGAAATCTAAATTATATGATAAAAACTTTAGCCATGAATACCGCAGCTCTGCAACAGAAAAGCAGAAACGAGGTTAATATTTATGAAACTAGCAGTTTTTTCCCTGACTAAGGAGGGCTTTAAGACAGCCCGCAAATTAAATAAAACAAAATTTAGCACTAACCATAATCTTACTTATTTTTTGCCTGAAAGACAGCAGGTTTCGGCAACTGACCTCAATATAGAATATTTTAATTATGGTTTTAAAGAGACCGTAGGTCAAGCCTTTCAAGACTATCAGGGTTTGATATTTATAATGGCCACTGGCATTGTAATTAGAGTGATTGCTGACTTTATTGAGGATAAAAAAACTGATCCTGCTATTCTGGCCTTAGATGATAAAGGGGAAAACGTTATCAGCCTGCTGTCAGGACATCTGGGGGGAGCTAATAGTTTGACTAGAGAACTGGCTAAGGATATCTCAGCTAATCCTGTTATCACTACCTCCAGCGACCTCCATCAAATCCCCGCCCTAGAGGTCTATGCCAGGGAAAATAATTATCTAGTTGATAATTTTGCTGCCATTAAATATGTTACACGAGCTCTCATTGAAAAAGAGGCAGTGGCTTTATATAGCAAAGAAAAAATTTCTTTTCAGGCTCCAACACTTCATGAAATCAGGGACTTTAAGAGCAAGCAAATTAGACCTCCTTCCAGCTACTTTCCTCATAAAAACTTAAACTGGCAGGCGAGAATAATTATATCCAATAGAAAACTAACTTTAACTGATGATTTACCTACGGTAATCTTAAGGCCACAAAATCTGGTGCTGGGTTTAGGTTTTACCAGCAGCAAGAAAACTGCTGAATTAGAGGCCGCTTTATCCCTGGCAGCAGAATTGGCAGGGGTTTCTCTTAAATCCTTGATCACCATTACTACAAGTTCAATAAAACAAGAAGCTGCAGCATTGAATTTCTTAGCGCAAAAATTGGACCTGGAAATTAAATATTTTACCAAGCAGGAAATTGAAAGGGTAAGCGACCAATTACCTGACAGTAAGGTGGCCAGAAACAAGTTAGATTTAGCTGGAGTTTCCGAGCATACTGCCCTTTTGAAAGCTTCCAGGGGAAAATGGCTGTTGCGTAAAGCGGAGTTCCTGGAGGCTGTAAAAAATAATAATTCTCAACCTGGGGAATATGATATTTCTGGCATTACTGTTGCCCTGCGAGAGGAAGTTTAAAGTTTAAAATAAACGGCAATCGTTTATCTACTTTAATTCATTAAGGAGGAAAAAAATGAGAGGCAATATTTTTTTGATTGGTATTGGTCCCGGTAATAAAGATTATTTAACCGGTGAGGCCAAAAAGACATTAGAAAAAGTCGATATAATTATTGGCTATAAACTTTACATAGAGTTAATAGAGGAATTTATCCAGGATACCAGGCTGGTAAAAGGTCAGATGACAAAGGAGTTGGAAAGGGTTAATCTGGCCATAGATCATGCTCTTGAAGGCAAAGATGTGGCCCTTATAAGTAGCGGTGATACAGGCGTTTATGGAATGGCCGGACCACTTCTGGCTGAACTGGATAAAAGAGAGCTAAAGACTGAGGAAAAACCAGCAGTTAGGGTCATACCAGGGGTAACGGCTTTGCTGGCGGCGGCAGCTAAGTTAGGAGCTCCTTTAATGAATGATTTTGCTGTTATTAGCCTCAGTGATTTATTAGTACCCTGGGAGGAAATTGAAAAGAGAATCAAATCCATTGCTAAAACTGATTTTGTCATTGGAGTATATAATCCCAGCAGCAAGAGAAGAAAAGAAAATTTTGCCAGGTTTCGGGAGATACTGCTTAAGGAAAGAGATGGTGCTACTCCAGTGGGTTTGGTCTGGAATGCTGGAAGAGAAAAGGAAAGAGTGCTTAAAACTACTCTAGAGGATCTGCCAGAGGAAAAAGTGGATATGTTGACCACTGTAATTGTGGGGAATTCTAAATCCTATATCTCCGATAAAGGGGATTTTATAACGCCAAGAGGTTATCAGCAATGATTTTAGTTTTAAGTGGAACCAGTGAAGCCAAAGAACTGGTGGCAAAATTGGTGGAAAAAGACTATGGATTGGTAGTAACTACAGCGACTGCTCAGGGCAAAAAAGTTTTAAGAGAAAAAGTTGGAGACAGGGCTGAGATAATGGCAGGGAGATTATCAGAAAAAATGTTGGATGATTTAATTGACCAGAAAAAGATAAAAACAATTATAGATGCAACCCATCCCTTTGCTGAAGAAATTTCCCGGCTAGCAAAAAATGTCGCTGAAAAGAAAGATAAGAGATTAATTAGATTAACCAGAGCAAAGGTTAAAATACCAGCAGATTATGATAATGTCAGTAAAGTTGATGGTTTTGCGGAGGCCATCGATAGTTTAAAAAAATATTCACGTATCTTAATTACCACTGGCAGTAACAATTTAGAGCAATTAGCCCGGTTAAATAATGAAAAGAGGGAAGTTATTGTCAGAGTTCTTCCGGTAATAAACTCTATAAAAAAATGCCGGGAATTAGGTTTTTCTGTCAGGCAGATAATTGCCTGTCAGGGTCCCTTTTCTCAATCCTTTAACGAAGCTGTTATAAAAGAATATTCAATAGAGGCAATTTTAACCAAGGCCAGTGGTCAGCGCGGGGGCCTAAAGGAAAAACTGACAGCTGCCTATTCTCAAAATATTGATATAATAATCATCAACAGACCAGAAGAATCAGAAAGTTTTGCTAAAACCTTTTATAATATTGAGTTTTTACTTAAATTTATGAACAACAATCCAGACTGACCTGAAGTTTTAGGCTTTTGCTCTGCTAGAGCTCTTGACAAAGAAGAGAAAAATTTGTACAATAATGGTACAGTATTTAATATTTTTTTGATAGAAATATGATTTTAATTTTATAATCAGTAATTTGACTGATAATGCCTGGTTAATTTTACCTGGAATAGGATTGTATAAGAATTATTTTTAAAGCTAAAATTTTGAAAATTTAACTTAGCAGAGCAAAAAACAAATAATTAAATAAGAAAACTAATAATAATCAAGTATAAGCTTGATATTTTTGATTTTTGCTATAAAAAATTCAACATATAATTTGCTACATTCTTTAAAACCGGTAAATTAATTAAGCAAAAATTTTAGGGGAGGAGGGAAGCAGAATCAATTACTTATTAATTGAAATTATTGGTTTTACCTAATCAGGTAGGAAAGCTTATAGAAGTTTTTCATCTGTTGAAATGACATAATTTTTTCATATTCTATCTATTAGACCTAATTTAATTTTTCAGACCTAATAGTACTTTAAAAATTAAAAAACAGGGGAGTGGTAAATTTGTATAATTGGTCAAACTTATCAAAACTGACAATAATTACACTTGTTTTTGCTCTGCTCTTTGCCTTTGGTATAACAGTGGAAATTCAGGCTGAAGAAGTTCCCTATGGTGGCTGGCTCGATAGTATTACAGCCATCGAAGAAGCAGATGCAGCGGCAGCTATAACGAGGATGGAAGCAGGAGATATTGATATTCATGCTGAAACTCTAACTGTCCCTGATTTATTAGAAAGAGTTCAGGATGCTGAAATGATAGATTATGTAGAAAATTTTGGCTCCTATGGAGAAATTACTTTAAATCCGGCAGGAGACCCCGATGAGCCTTATTTTGCCGATACCGGGGAATTCAATCCCATGGCTATTCCGGAGATAAGAGAAGCTTTGAACTGGTTATTTGATAGGGATTATATAGCCGATGAACTTTATGGTGGTCTGGGTGTACCCAAGTATACTTTGTTAGGTACTGCCTTTGCCGATTATTCCCGTCATATAGAGACTGTAAGAGAAATAGAAGTAGAATATTCCCATGATCCTGAAAGAGCTTCTGCTATAATTGAAGAAGAGATGATGGCAGCAGGAGCTGAAATGATTGACGGAGTCTGGCATTATGATGGTGATCCTGTAGAGATGACCATGTTGACACGGGTTGAAGATGAGAGACAGGATGTCGGTGACTATATAGCCAGTCTTTTAGAGGATGAAGGTTTTGTCATGGAGCGCAATTATGTTACTGCTGCCGAGGCTTCCCCTATCTGGATGACAGGAAATCCTCATGCTGGCGAGTGGAGCCTTTATACTGGAGGCTGGATATCTACAGTTGTTTCAAGAGATGAAGGCCCAGACTTTGATTTCTTCTTTACAGAAAGAGGTCTTGGTACTCCTCTTTATACTGAATATTCCCCGCCGGAAGAAGCAGATGAACTTTATCATCGTTTAGCCACTAGAGATTTTGAGAGCATGGAAGAAAGAGAAGAACTCTTTAGTCAGGCGCTCTGGTATTCCATGGAGAATGCTAAAAGAATATGGTCTGATGATTCTCTTTCTTTCAGTCCTCATAGAGAAGAGATTAGTTTAGCCCATGATTATGCCGGTGGCATATCTGGTTCCTGGCTCTGGGGACATACAGTGAGATACGAAGATGAAGTTGGGGGAGATATTACTGTGAGTATGCCCTCAATTCTTTCTGAGCCCTGGAATCCAACTTATGGAAGTAACTGGATTTTTGACATGATGATGATCAGAGCTACCTCAGAAGCCGGTTATATGTTCGACCCTTATACCGGTTTGCATTATCCTAATCAATTTGAAACAGCTGAGGTTTATATTAGAGAAGGTCTTCCAGTAGACCAGACTCTGGACTGGGTCGAGCTAGAATTTGTTGAAGAAGAAGAAAATACTGTTCCTGAAGATGCCTGGTATGACTGGGATCCTGAAGCACAAGAGTTTACCACTGTGGGAGAAGAGTTTGATGAAGCTCCAGTAGCCAACCGACGCGTTGTGACTACCTATCCAGAAGATCATGGAGTTACCTGGCATGATGGCAGTGAGTTTGGATTAGGTGATATGATCTGGAGCATGATTTTGACCTATGATCCCGCCTTTGAGGAAAGCAATATCTTTGATAGTGCTCAGGTTGCTCCCTATGAAAGTCACATGGACACTTTCTTAGGAATGAGAGTTTTAGATGACGATCCCATTACCATTGAGTGGTACTCTGACCTTTATTATCTGGATGCCGAAATGTATATTCCTTCGCTTTTCCCTCTATATGACCAGGGAGCAGGAGCCTGGCATAATATGGCGGTAGCCAAAGAAGCTGAAGCCTCCGGTAATGTGGCTCATACAGCTGATAAAGCCGATGCAGAAGAGGTTGAGTGGGCTAACTATATTGGTGGTCCCAGCCTGGAATATTTAGCTGAAGAGTTGGAATGGATGATGGAAGAGAGCTATATACCCTATGAAAGCACTCTAGGAGAATTTATTTCAGAAGAAGAAGCCCAGGAACGTTATGAAAATCTCTATAACTGGTATCAGGAAAATGATCATTTCTGGTTAGGTACAGGTCCTTATTATCTCGATGAAGCACACCATGTTGAGGGAATTGTTGAGTTGGCCAGATTTGAGGATTATAACCACCCTGCTGACCGCTGGGAGATCTTTGATGAGCCGATAATACCTGAAGTCAGTGTAAGTGGCCCTGATACAGTCTTTACTGGTGATAGTGCTGAATTTGAAGTAGAAATTGAATTTGCTGGAGAGCCCTTTGCCACAGAAAATATTCAGGATGCAGTTTATCTGCTCTTTGACTCTGACAATAATTTAGTAGCTGATGGTAGCCTGTCAGAAATAACTGAAGGCTCATGGATGGTAGAGCTAAGTGAGGAAGAAACAGATAAATTGTCAGTTGGGCCAAGTAGAGTTGAGATTGTTGTTAGTCCGCTGACTGTTGCTTCTCCTACTATAGTCAGTGATGAGTTTGTAGCCCTGGAGAACTAAAGAATAATAAAGCAAATTACAGAAATGAGCAGAATTAAATAGGTTAATCCTGGCCGCCAGCTTTAGTGCTGGCGGTTTTTTATATCAAAATACATATAATTTGATAAAACTTTGAAAAATGGCTGACAAAGGAAGGATACTACCTCTTATTATTAAATATTACATATGAAAATGAAAAGTTTTTTGATATTTGTTTTTAACTATAGGGAAAAATCAATAAAGAAAGGGGGGCTATAGCTCTATAAAGTAATTATAAAATTATTTTAATATTATTCCATGTAACCCTATAGGAAAAACAAAAACAAAAAAAGAGAGGAGTGGCAGAATGAAAAAAAATATTAAACTTTTTGCAAAAGCTAGCACAATTGCTATTTTGGCCTTTGCTTTGGTGTTTTCCTTCACCCTGGTTGCAGAGGCAGAAGAAGATGTTCCCTATGGTGGTTGGCTTGATTCAATAGTTGCTGTTGAAGAAGATGATGCTGCTGCCGCCATTACCAGAATAGAAGGTGGAGAGGTTCACATCCATGCTGAAACTTTAACTCAGCCGGACTTATTAGAAGAGGTACAGGACTCAGAAGTTATGGAATATGTGGAAAATTTCGGTTCCTATGGGGAATTGACTTTAAATCCTGCCGGCACTGAAGAGGAGCCTTATTTTGAGGAAACTGGCGAATTAAATCCCTTTGCTGTAGAAAGATTTAGAGAAGCCATGCATTATTTAGTGGATAGAGAGTATAATGCTGATGAAATCTATGGTGGTCTGGCAGTACCTAAATATACTCTGCAGGGAACAGCCTTTGCTGATTATGCCAGATATATCGAGACTGCTCGAGAAATTGAAGTGGAATATGCCCATGATCCAGATTTAGCTTCAGAGATGATTGAAGAAGAGATGACAGCTATGGGAGCTGAACTTGAAGAGGGAATCTGGCATTATGATGGCAATCCAGTGGAAATAACAGTATTAATTAGAGTTGAAGATGAAAGGCATGAGCAGGGAGATTATGTTGCCTCTTTATTAGAAGATCAAGGTTTTGTAGTTGAGAGACGTTATGTTACTGCAGATGAAGCAAGTCCAATCTGGATGACTGGAGATCCTCATGCCGGAGAATGGAGTATTTACACCGGCGGTTGGATATCTACTGTTGTAGTAAGAGATGATGGTCCCGACTTTGACTTTTTCTTTACAGAAAGAGGTCTGGGTACTCCCCTATATATGGAATATGACCCCCCAGAAGAGGCAGATGAAATATATAATCGCCTGGCCAGAAGAGATTTTGAAGATATGGATGAGAGAGAAGAGCTCTTCACCGATGCTCTCTGGTATTCCATGGAAAATGCCAAGCGCATCTTCACTGAAGATGCTTTATCCTTCAGTCCCCACAGAGAAGAAGTAACTCTGGCCCATGATTATGCCGGTGGAATTTCAGGTTCCTGGCTCTGGGGACATACAGTTAGGTTTGAAGATGAAGTAGGCGGAGAGTTAACAGTAAGTCAGCCAGAGGTCTTAGCTGAGCCCTGGAATCCAACTGATGGTAGTAACTGGATTTTTGATATGATGATGATCAGAGCTACTTCGGAAGCTGGTTACATGTTTGATCCCTATACTGGCCTTCATCATCCCAACCATTTTGAAACAGCTGAGGTCAACATTAGAGAAGGACTGCCCGTTGATGCAACTTTAGACTGGGTAGATTTAAACCATGTACCAGAAGAAGAAAATCAGGTGCCAGAAGATGCCTGGTATAAATGGGATGCAGAGGAAGAAGACTTTATAACTGTAGGAGAGTATTTTGATGAACCACCTAAAGCTCGCCGTATGGTCAGGGTAGAATATCCTGAAGATACCGATATAAAATGGCATGATGGCAGTGAATTCACCGTAGCAGACCTGGTCTGGTCACTAATTGTAGATAGAGATAGAGCCCAGGAAGAAAGTGATATCTATGATTCTGCCACAGTGCCAGACTATGAATCAATGATGGAAGATTTCTTAGGAGTAAGAATAGTCCAGGAAGATCCTATTGTATATGAGTACTATACAGATCTTATCTATCTCGATGCCGAAATGTACAATGATCCTGCTTTCCCTCTCTGGGATCAGGGTTCAGGAGCCTGGCATAATATGTCAGTAGCCTTTGAAGCTGAAGCTGATGGTGATCTGGCTCATACTGCTGATAAAGCAGATGCAGAAGAGATTGAATGGGCAAATTATGTCGGTGGTCCAAGTTTAGAATATATAGAAGCTCAATTAGAGGAATCAAGTGCCGAAAATAATATCCCCTATGAAAATGTAATGGGTGAATTTGTCTCAGAAGATGAAGTCCAGGAAAGATATGATAACTTACAGTCCTGGTATGAAGATAAAGGACATTTCTGGGTTGCTACTGGTCCCTACTATCTGGCTGATGCTCACCATGTAGAGGGTATTGTAGAATTAGAAAGATTCGAAGATTATCCCTATCCTGCTGATCGCTGGGAAATCTTTGCTGATCCCATTGAACCAGAAGTATTGGTAAGTGGTCCAGACTCTGTCTTTGTCGGTGAAGAGGCAAACTTCGATATTGGCATCGAATTTGAAGAGGAAGCCTTTGCTTTAGAAGATATTGAAGATGCTGTTTATCTCCTCTTTGATGCCGATGATAATTTAGTTGCAGAAGGAGATGTGGAATTACTTGATGATGGAGAAGGCCTGGTGGAGCTGGATGCTGAAGAGACCGGAACTTTAAGCACTGGTCCTAGCCGCTTAGAAGTGATTGTTACACCTCTGACAGTGGCCTCTCCAAGCATCACTCAGGTAGAATTTGTCAGCATTGAAGAATAAAAAGACACTATAATATAGCATAGATTGATCTCAACACCGCAGGGGTTTCCCTGCGGTGTTTTTTAATCTATGAAAAATAACAGCAGGGGTGTATAAATATTCAAAAGTATAAATATACATTTATTTTTTCCAGAAAAAAAGGAAAACAAGGGTGCTATATAGAATATTACTAATGCAGCAGGATTAAAAATATTCTTTGTAATTATCCAGATATCATATATTATAGCTTTAATTGTTTTTCTTAATCAGGAAATTAAATAATTTCAATAAAGGATTAATATTATCAAATAAAAACAATCCTGTTGTTATATTTAATAATTATTCGATTAAGACTATTGTATTTTAAGGGGGTGAAAGACTAAAGCAAATACCAATATCTTTAAAGGGGGTATGTAAAGCCCAAAATAGGGGGGTATTTCCCAATACTCTCTGAGTAGTGGTTTAAGAATTAAGTAGTTAAATCTAAAAAGTGAGTAATTTACCATGAAAAGGGGTGCGGATATTGCACAAAATTGAAAATAAAATAATGGTTGGTTTTTTTGTCTTTGTCTTTGTTTTTGGTGTGGCATTTACTGTAGCAGCTGACGATGTTCCCTATGGAGGATGGCTCGATACGATAATAGCTGAGGAAGAGGCTTCAACAGCAGCTGGGGTTACAAAACTGGGCACAGGAGATTTAGGAGTTTACGCCGATACAATAACTGAAGTCGATATTTATGAGATGATTTTAGAAAATCCCGAGATTTTATACGCCGAATCCTTTGGTTCCTACAATGAACTGTCTTTTAATCCTGCTGGCCCGGTTTTTGAAGAGACAGGAAAGTTAAATCCCTTTGCAGTACCAAGAGTTAGAGAGGCTATGAACTGGTTGATTGATAGAGAGTATATGGCTGACGAGATTTTTGGCGGCATGGCTGTTCCTCGTTTATTTCCCTTTACCTCAGCTTTCCCGGATTATGCCAATATGATTGAGAAAGTTAGAGAACTGGAAGTAACCTATAGTCATAATCCAGAGCGGGCTGAAGAAGTCATTACTGAAGAGATGCTGGCTTTAGAGGCTGAAATGGTCGATGGATTGTGGCATTTTGATGGCGAACCAGTGGAAATAGGAATTTTGATAAGAAGTGAGGACGAGCGCACTGAAGTAGGAGATTATGTTGGTAGTCTTTTAGAAGGAATAGGTTTTAAGGTGGAGCGTCGTTATGCTACAGCAGCAGAAGCTTCCCCTATTTGGATGACTGGTAATCCAGAAGCTGGAAGATTTCATATCTACACCGGTGGCTGGATAACCACTGTAGTTGATAGAGACCAATCATCTAACTGGGATTTCTTTTATACCCCCAGGGGTCTAGGAACTCCTCTGTGGCAGGCCTATGAGCCCAGTCGCGAGTTCGATGAAGCAGCTGAAAGACTGGCTCAAAGAGGCTTCACAACCATGGAGGAAAGAGAAGAATTGATGGCCCTTAATATGGAGCTAGGCTTACAGGATAGCGTTAGATTATGGCTGGTTGACCGCCTGGCAGTTAACCCCTATCGCTATGATGTTCAGTTGACTGCTGACCTGGCTGGTGGTATATCTGGCTCTTATTTATGGGCTCATACCATTAGAAATGTTGATGAAGTTGGGGGTCAAGTTAACGTTGGTCTTCCCAGCGTGATGCCAGAGCCCTGGAATCCTATGGATGGCAGTAACTGGATTTTTGACATGATGCTTATTAGAGCAACTGGTGAGGTGGGATATCAGTGGGATCCATACACTGGATTGCACTATCCCAATATGTTTGAGAGTGCCACAGTTGTTATCGAAGAAGGTCTGCCTGTCACTAAATCTTTAGACTGGGTGGAGTTAGAATTTGCAGAAGGTGGAACAGAAGTGCCAGAAGATGCCTGGGCTGACTGGGATGCAGAGGAACAGCGTTTTATCACTGTGGGGGAAAAATATCCTGATGGAGTATCAGCCCGCCGGGCAGTAACCACTATCTACCCAGAAAATTTCCAGAATGACCTTAGATGGCATGATGGCAGCAACTTCTCGGCCGCTGATATTGTCTGGTTTTATATTATGAGCTTTGATAGAGCCTTTGAAGAGAGTGATTTCTTTGATGAAGCTCAGGTGCCAAGTTACGAATCTTTAATGGATACTTTAAGAGGGATTAGGGTAATCGATGGTGATCCTATCACAGTGGAATATTACTCTGATCTTTACTATCTGGATGCTGAATGGTATATACCTTCAGGATTCCCTTATTACGATCAGGGCCCAGGGGCCTGGCACAATATGGCCATCGGTTATCTGGCAGAGGTAGCTGAAGATGTGGCCTATTCATCCAGCAAAGCAGATGCTCTTGAAGTAGAACATTTGAATATGATTGGTGGACCCAGCTTAGAAATTATGTTGGAACACTTAGAATCTGCTCTGGAAGAAGGCTATATCCCCTATGAAAATACACTGGGAGAATTCATATCAGAGGAAGAAGCCCTGGAGAGATATCAAAATCTTTACGATTGGTATCAGGAAAAAGGCCATTTTTGGTTGGGCACAGGCCCTTATTATTTAGATGCCGCCTATCCAGTAGAAGGAATTGTTGAATTGGCCAGAAATGAAGATTATCCCTTTAGAGCTGACCGCTGGGATATCTTTGTAGAACCAATGATACCTGAGGTTGGAGTTAGTGGTCCTGGTGCGATTAGAATTGGCAGTGACTTAACAATTGATATCAGCATATTCTTTGATGACGAGCCTTATCTAAAGGAAGATCTCGATACTGTAAGTGTACTGATATTTGATGAAAGAAATAGACTGATCGATACAGTAGCTGCAGAAATGATTGAAGAGGGACAATGGCAGGCCGAAATAGGTGGCGAGATAACCTCCCGCTTATCCTTTGGTTCAACTACCATTGAAACTGTGGTTACTTCCCAGAGAGTAGCACTGCCTACTATGGAGTCAATGTCTATAGTGACCTTTGAATAAACTAACGGCAAGTTAGAATTATAAGATTTAAGCGGCTTTAAGCCAGAAGTCGCGGAGGGATCTTACTCCGCGACTTCTGGCTGCAAATAAGACTAGGAGGTGCTTTGATGGATCAGCAATTCAATGTTCCTGATGTGGAACCTCAGGAACCGGATATTGAAGAAGAGGATTCTGGAAGTGATATTAAAAGAATAGCTAAGTATTTTGGATTCCGCCTGTTAGCTTTATTTATTACCGTAGTGGTTGCAATTTATTTATTAATATTAGTTGCTAACATGGGCGGAGCAGTTGATGATATCAGAATGGGTCAGATTCGAGAAAATGTAGGAATGCAGATGATGGCCATGTCAGATCAAATGGCAGACTGGCCAGCTGAGAGAAGGCGAGAGTATGAAGAGTCTTTAGTTGAGCAGGAGAGACGGAGATTAGGGCTTGACCAACCCTTTATTTTAAGGAGTGTTTATTATTTAAGAGATGCTATAACCCTGGATTTAGGTCGAGCTGAACAGATGACCAGCGATGCAGGCTCGCGGAGGGTTCAGCTAATAATTTTAGAAAGATTACCACCCACTTTAATTTTGATGATGAGTTATTTTCTTATCATGTTTTTTGTGGCTTTATTTGGGGCTTTATTTTTGTCCCGCAGGTATGGAAGTAAGATTGATAAATTGGTGGTTATACTAGCACCCAGTTCGGCTGCTCCCGGCTGGTTTTATGGTATATTTCTTATCTTAATATTTTCAGCAGTGCTGGGCTGGCTTCCCTTTGGAGGTATGGTAGATGCACCACCTCCAAGAGAAACTCATTTATATGCCTTAAGTGTTTTAAGGCATTTAATATTACCAGTGACTGCTTTAATAATGGGTGGCTTCTTTCTGACAATCTATAACTGGAGAACATTTTTTCTGATATATTCCAGTGAAGATTATGTGGAAATGGCCAAGGCCAAGGGTCTTTCCAATAGAGCAATTGAAAGAAGATATATTTTAAGACCGACCCTGCCACCGATTATAACCAGCTTTGCCTTGAGCATGATAGTGATGTGGATGGGTTCAATTATTTTAGAACAGGTCTTTAACTGGCCAGGCCTGGGTAGAATGTTATATGAAGCTATAGGGCTTTTTGATGTGCCGGTTATTGTTGGAGGCCAGGTTATATATGCTTATTTATTAGCAGCTACGGTCTTTATACTTGATATTTTATATGCATTATTGGATCCTAGAGTGAAAATGGGTTTTGGTTCAGGAGGTAATAAATAATGCTGGATAGATTGAAAAAAAGGTTAAAGCAGGTAAAGCAATATCCGTCGGTAATATTTGGTATCACGCTAATCACAATTTTAATAATAACTGCTATTGTAGCAGTTATAGTGATTCCCTATGAAGAAGCAGTACTGCTCTGGCGTGGCGGTGCTGTCTGGGCAGAAAGTCCAAGAAATGCCCGACCTACTTATGTGGACTGGTTTACCAGTGAAGATCTACCTAGAACCGAAATAATCGATGGACGAGACCATCCTGATAAGAAGACAATGGAGTCAATGAATGGGGTTAAAGAGTTTGAATTTGTCCTACCCCTAGACTACCAGTATGATGGTTTTCCCAGGGAGTTCAATTTATTCTTTGAAGCTGAGTATGAAGAGACTCGTCCCCATGTCTCTGTCAAAATCAGGACACCAGATGGGCGAGAATTTGCCACAGATGATTTTTCTGTTCAGCGAGATTCAATTAGAAGGTTGGGACAATTAACTGAATTGAGAAGACAGGTTGATGGAAGGGCACCAAGGATTGGTATTTTTATGGACCCTGATTATGAAGATCCTGTCCCCTTAAAGGGTGAGTATGAAATAGTTGTTAGTGGCTATCTCTTTGAAGAGGATGCTGATATAAATGTGAGGGCGGTATCCTATGGTCAGGTTCATGGTTTTGGCGGTACTGATCATCGTCGCCGTGACCTTGGAGTGGCCTTGCTCTGGGGGACCCCTGTTGCCTTAATGTTTGGAGTCCTGGCAGCTGTAGGGGCTAATATCTCAACATTTATCATCTCGGCAGTTGGAGTCTGGTATCGAGGTCTTGTGGATGCCGCTATTCAGCGGATTTCAGAAGTTAACATGATAATACCTAACTTACCTCTGTTAATTCTGGTGGGAATGTTTTATTCCCGCAGTCTCTGGGTGATGCTGGGAGTGATTATTGTTAAAGGGGTCTTTAGCCCGGCGATAAAGACTTACCGGGCTATGTTTTTACAGGTGAGAGAATCACCCTTTATTGAGGCGGCTGAATCCTATGGTACCAGCGATAAAAGAATTATATTCTTCTATATGCTGCCCAAGATTATTCCTACTTTGATTCCTCAATTTGTTACAGTTATTCCCACCTATGTATTCTTGGAAGCTTCTTTAGCTGTTCTGGGATTAGGAGATCCTGTATTGCCTACCTGGGGTAAGCTTCTCAATGATGCCTTAGGAGAAGGCGCATTATATATGGGGCATTTTTACTGGGTATTACAACCAGCCTTTTTATTGATTCTCACTGGTCTAGGTTTTGCCATGACAGGATTTGCCCTTGATAGAGTTTTAAATCCCAGATTAAGGAGGCAGTAAGATGGCTAATAAAGCAAAAACTGCAGGTAAAAAACAGGAAAAAGATAAAGCAATCGATGAAAAAACCAAGAATGTCCTTGATATAAGGGATATGCAGCTTTATTTTCAAACTGGTAAAGGAATTGTGCAGGCCGTAGATAAAGTTAGTTTTGCCCTGGAGAGAGGAAAAAGTATGGTTATCGTAGGAGAATCTGGATGTGGCAAAACTTCTTTAGGGAGAGCTATTCTGCGCTTGCTCCCGGAGAATGTCTATAAATATGAGGGTAGTTGTCTGCTCAATGGTGTAGATATTATGGAATATAAGAATGAAAAATTCCGGAAAGAGATCCGCTGGAAAAGAGCAGCCTTAGTGCCTCAGTCTTCCATGAATTCCCTCAATCCTGTGCTCAAAGTCTCTGATCAGGTGGCTGAACCGATTTTAATCCATGATTTAGCAGAAACGAAGGAAGAGGCTCGGGATAAAGCAGCGGAAGCCTTTAAGAAAGTTGGAGTACCAGTGGATTTTCTCGATAGATATCCCTTTGAGTTAAGTGGAGGCATGAGACAGAGAGTTGCTATTGCAACTTCTTTAGTCACTGATCCTGATTTTATTATTCTGGATGAACCCACTTCGGCCCTGGATATGCTTACTCAGGCCAATATTATGAATGTGTTAACGAGATTAAAAGAAGAAATTGATATTAGTTTTATTTTAATAACCCATGATGTTAGTACTTCCAGTGAAATAGCTGATATGGCTGCGATTATGTATGCTGGTCAGATTGTAGAATTCACTGATGCCTATACCTTTTTTGGCACACCCTTACACCCCTATTCCGAAAGATTGATGGCCAGTGTGCCAACCCTAGAAGCTGATGACGAGGAATTAGGATTTATACCTGGCCAACCGCCGAGTTTAATTAATCCTCCTGAGGGTTGTCGCTTTGCAGAACGCTGTGAGGAAGAAATGGAACTCTGTAGTGAAGAACCTCCTACTTTTGAAATGGATGATGGACGGACAGTTAAATGCTGGCTCTATAGAGAAGGTGGTGAAAGAGATGGCAACAACAAATAATAATTTGCTCTTGCAGACTAATGATCTGAAAACCTGGTTTGAGATAAAAAAATGGGGCTTTCTCCATGTAGGTCATGTTCGGGCAGTAGATGGCATTAACATTACTCTCGATAGAGGTGAGTCTGTTTCTCTTGTTGGGGAGTCTGGCTGCGGTAAAAGTAGTCTGGCTAAAACGATAATGGGCATCCACCAGCCGACTGAGGGAGAGCTCATCTTTGAAGGAAATAATATCGCTGCTCAAGATGAAGAGAGCATGAGACAATATAAATCTGAAATAGGATTTGTTCAGCAGGATCCCTATGGTGCTTTGCCACCTTTCATGTCCATTCAAAGGATCTTAGAGGAGCCCATGATTGTTAATGGAATAAAGGATAAAAATAAGAGATTGAAGAGAATCCATGAAGTAATGCAAGAACTAAAAATGACTCCAGTGGAAGATTTCCTAAAAAAATACCCTCATATGTTGAGTGGAGGCCAGCAGCAGCGGATTGTAATTGCCCGCTCACTGGTTTTAAACCCCAAACTAATTATGGCCGATGAACCCGTATCTATGCTGGATGCTTCAGTCAGAGTAGAAATTTTGGAGCTCATCAAGAAAATCCAATCTGAGCGCGAACTGGCAGTCATTTATATTACTCATGATTTATCCACGGTGCGGTATTTTTCGGAAAGAATCTGGGTAATGTATGGTGGGAAGATTGTGGAGCAAAGTCCAGTGAGAGATTTATTGAAAGAACCCGCTCATCCCTATACACGGGCCCTTTTAGAAGCGATTTCTGAACCGGATGCTGATAACATCCATAGTTTTAAAAAGGTGCCGCCAGGAGAACCACCAAGCCTTTTAAACCCGCCCAGGGGATGCCGTTTTCATCCCAGATGTGAGCATAAAATTGAAGGCCTCTGTGATCAGGAAATTCCTCCCGATTTTGAGGTGGGCAATGAAAGGATAACAGCCTGTTGGCTATTTAAAGATGAGGAGGAAGTCGGTGATGTTGCAATCTAGTTCTTATAGATTCATCCTTTTGGGTTTACTCATGATAATAACTGCCTGGATAATGGTCTTTGCCATGATTATAAATTTAATTCAGGAGACCTTTTTCTTGAGCTTTATCAGTTATGGCCTGGGCTTAGGTGGCTTCTTTATTGGGCTTTTAGGTGTTTTTACAACCTGGAGCCAGGAAAAAGAGCAGCAGGAAATAGAGGAATTGCGAAGGGCAGCCAAGCAAAACCAGGATAAATATCAACCCTATTTTCTCAACTTTGATGCTGAGGATGAGGATTTCCAGGAGTTTTTAGAAAAAGAAGAAGAGCGAGAGAATGAAGGCTAATCCAGGCTTTTAAATTCAAATTATGAAGTTGTCAATTTGATAGCAGCAGATATCTACTCATAAAAAAACCTCCGGTCCTTTACCTAGCTTAAACTAGCTCTAAAACCGGAGGTTTTATTGTTTTATTTAAAATAAAAATGGTGCCGAGAGTGGGATTCGAACCCACACAGGCGATAATTGCCCGCAGCGCCCTCAACGCTGTGCGTCTGCCAGTTCCGCCATCTCGGCAATTCATTTATATTATATCACAATTTTGGGCCCTGTCAACCAGAAGAGGGTTAAATCAACTGTTATTATCTTAAATTTAGGGTTTTTGGATATATTTTAGAATTTTAGCAGGAGAAAGCCCCCTGGATACTTAATTTTATAAATAAGAGAGAAAAATTTACTTAAAAATTTTTGTGAGCTTTATTTTAGTTATAGATAATAATCGAGCACAAAAGAAGAGCAAAATAAGCAAAAGAATATTTAGTCTGAGGAGTTGTTGTTATTGGGAAATATTAATAGAGCTTTTTTAAGTGTAGCCAACAAAGAAAACTTGCTGGATTTAGCCCAGCCTCTGGCTGATAAAGATGTAGAGTTAATTGCCACTGGAGGCACTAAAAAACATCTGGAAGAAGCTGGTTTAAAAGTTACTTCCGTTGATGAAATAACGGGGTATTCTGAGTTACTAGCCGGTAGAGTGAAATCCCTGCATCCCGTTATTTTTGCTGGCATTTTAGCCAGGGATAGGGAAGTTGATGAGCAGGAACTTGAGAAAGAAGGGATAAAAAAAATTGACTTAGTAGTATGTAACCTTTACCCCTTTGCTGATGTTATTAAGCATAATCCCGACGATCACAATTTAGCTGTAGAAAATATTGATATTGGCGGTTCAGCCCTGATTAGGGCAGCAGCTAAAAATCATGAAAGAATTGCAGTATTAACTGCTCCCAGTCAGTATAGCGACTTTATTGAAAACTATAACAAGGGTAATCTTAATTTAAAGTATCGAAAAAAACTGGCAGCTAAAGCCTTTGCTCTAACTACTGAGTATGATGGTGAGATAGCAGGATATTTAAATAATAATGCTCTGGAAAAAGAGAACAATCAACCAGAGAGTGATTTTCCAGAGAGAATAATAATAGAGGGGAATTGCCAAAAAACTTTAAAGTATGGTGAAAACCCCCATCAAAAAGCTAGTGCCTATCTTGCTGCTGATTCCAGTATTACCGGTAATGATGGCCAGTCTATTTTACAGGGCGAATTAGTGGCAGGAGATAAGCTTTCTTATAATAATATCAATGACGCAGCTGCAGCTTTAGAATTAGCCAGGGAGTTTCCAGCTAAAGCAGCAGTAGCCCTTATTAAACATACCAATCCCTGTGGTCTAGCTGTTTCAGATTCTCCTGTTGTTGCCTTTAGAAGGGCTCATGCCGGGGATCCTGAATCTGCCTACGGCAGCATTGCTGCTATAAACGAACCAGTAGATGCCACATTAAGTCGAGAGATAACAGGAGGAAGAAAATATATTGAAGTCATTATTGCCCCTTCCTTCAGCGATGAGGCCAAAAACAATCTCATAGATCGCTGGAAAGATATCAGGCTTCTAGCTGTGGGAAGGTTTGAGGAGATTAACAATAGGAGATTGGAGGTAAAATCAATCGCTGGTGGTTTCTTGCTGCAAGAGACTGATGATGAAAAAACCAGTGAAACTGAACTAGAAGTAGTAACCAAAGAAGAACCCAGTGAAGATGTGATAAAAGATCTTTCTTTTGCCTGGAAAGCAGTGAAGCACGTAAAGTCCAATGCCATTGTACTGGCTAGAGATAATGCCCTGGTCGGTGTAGGAGCAGGTCAAATGAGCAGGATTGATGCGGTGAGATTGGCAGGAAGAAAAGCCTCTGGCCGGCAGAGAGGAGGAGTTTTGGCCTCAGATGCCTTTTTCCCTTTTCCTGATGCCGTTGAAGATGCTGAAAGATTGGGCATTAAAGCTATCATTCAACCTGGAGGCTCCATAAGGGATGAAGCTGTTATCAAAGCCTGTGATAGAGCAGGAATCAAGATGGTCTTTACTGGTAAAAGACATTTTAAACATTAAAGCAAAACCTTTCCGGGCATAAATTATCTCAGGACAGGAGCTGTCAATAGATTAGAGATAATTGTCTTGACAGCGATAAATTATAATAATATAATAATAGCAAATAATTATATATTTGGCTATGTCTAAATTGAATATAACTAATAGCTGTGATTGGGAAGAGTAACCTGGTTTTGCTGTCTAAAGAGAGGGGTGTTTAGGCTGTAAGCATCCTGGCCGTTACCAGGTGAAGACCACCCAGGAGCTGAAAACAAGAACAATTGCCCCTGGCTTTAGTATTGTTTTCCGGTTGTTACCGTTAACCAACCTAGAAGAAGCTCTGGTTTTGTCTTATCTGAGCTTGAAGTAGAGTGGGACCGCGAATAAACTGTTCGCCTCTAACCAGTTTAAACTGGCAGGTGGACAGTTTTTCTTATGGAAAAATTTTTTATTCAAGGAGGATTAATTACAGTGAGCGATAAAAACAGGAAAAATATTAAAGTGACATTACCCGATGGTTCGGTCTTGGAGGTGGAGAAAGGCTCTACAGTTGAAGAGGTAGCCTATCAAATTGGTAACAGATTGGGGAAGGATACCGTTGCTGGAGTAGTTAATGGAAAAAAAGTTGATAGTTATTATTCTCTCAGTGAAGATTGTCAGTTAGAAATAATAACTATAGATTCTGAAGAGGGTCTGGATATTTTGCGCCATACTGTCTCCCATATAATGGCACAAGCGGTAAAAAGATTGTATGCCGGGGTGAAGATTGCTATAGGTCCTACTATTGACGATGGTTTTTATTATGATTTTGATCTTGCTGAAAACCTTTCCCGGGATGATTTGACTGAGGTTAAGGCTGAAATGGAGAGGATTATAGAGGAAGATCTGCCCATAAGGAGAAAAGAATATTCTCGTCAGGAAGCGCTTCAATTGATGGAGGAGAGAGATGAAGAATATAAAATTGAACTTATTGAAGAACTGCCCGATGAGAAGATAAGTCTCTATCACCAGGGAGACTTTGTTGATCTCTGCCATGGCCCTCATCTTCCTCGAACAGGAAAGGTTAAAGCCTTTGAGTTATTAAATGTGGCTGGAGCTTACTGGCGAGGAGATGAAAATAATCCCATGCTCCAGAGAATTTATGGCACGGCCTTTGCCTCTGAGGATGAATTAGAAGAGTATCTTACCCAAAGGGAAGAGGCTAAAAAGCGAGACCACAATCGCTTAGGACGCAAAATGGATTTATTTATGACCTCTGATGCCATCGGCCAGGGTTTACCATTATTAAAACCTAAAGGCGCTAAGGTAATACAACAATTACAGAGATTTGTAGAAGATGAAGAGGAAAAGAGGGGATATATCAGAACAATGACCCCTCTTATGGCTAAAAAGGATCTTTATGAAATTTCTGGTCACTGGGAACACTATAAAGACGATATGTTTGTCATGGGTGATGAGGAGAAAGAGGATGAAGAAGTATTGGCCTTAAGGCCGATGACCTGCCCCTTTCAATTCATGATTTATAATGATAAATTGCGTAGTTATAGAGATCTGCCGATGAGATTTTCAGAGACCTCCACTCTATTTCGCAATGAAGCTTCAGGAGAAATGCATGGTTTAATTAGAGTAAGACAGTTTACTATCTCTGAGGGGCATTTAGTCTGTACTCCTGAACAATTGGAAGAGGAGTTTAGGGGAGTTTTAGATTTAATCAACTATATGATGGATACTCTGGGTATTAGAGAGGATATCTGGTATCGTTTTTCTAAATGGGATCCAGATAATAAAGAAAAATATATTGATAATGAACCGGCCTGGCATGATACCCAGGAAAAGATGCATAATATCCTGGAAAAACTGGATTTAGATTATACTATAGAAGAAGGAGAGGCAGCCTTTTATGGACCGAAGCTCGATATCCAATTTGAAAATGTCCATGGTAAAGAGGACACAATTATTACAGTTCAGATTGACTTCAGCTTACCAGAACGCTTTGACATGACTTATATAGATAGCAATAATAACGAACAGCGCCCCTATGTAATTCACAGGACTTCTATTGGCTGTTATGAGAGAACTTTAGCAATGTTAATAGAGAAATACGCCGGTGCCTTTCCCACCTGGTTGGCCCCAACACAGGTTATGATTATTCCCGTTTCTGCTGACCAACAGGATTATGCCCGGGAATTGGCCGATAAAATGAAGGCTCACCTGATTAGAGTGGAAGTTGATGAGAGAGATGAGGGAGTTGGCTATAAAATCAGAGAAGCTCAGGTGGATCAGATACCCTATATGTTGATAGTGGGCTCTAGAGAAGTTGAAAGCAATAGTGTTTCTGTTCGAGAACGCCGTGAGGGAGATTTAGGCGAAATGGCAATAGATGATTTTATCAGTCGAATCAACAGAGAAATAGCCGAGAAAAAAAGTTGACTATTGTTAGCTAATCTGATATACTTCAAGTTGGAAAATAAAGTAGGAGTGCCTGCTTCTCACCAATAATAGGATTATTGGTTAATACTGTTTTTCTGAAATTTCTTTAGCCGTAGGTGAACTATGGCAAATTATTAATTTCAGTTATTAATCAGTAAACTGGCGGGCAGTCTTAATTGACTCCCGCTTTTTTCTTTCTTTTAATATTTTTGCTGGCTTAAATATGACTTTTTATTTTCATTTAAATAACTTATGGAGGTGTATAAAATCGTAGAAGATTTACGGGTTAACAGGCAGATTAACGCCCGGGAAGTAAGGCTAATTGATCCTGAAGGAAATCAGATTGGAATTATGTCTTTAAAAGAAGCACTGGAGGAAGCAGAGGATAGAGAGCTTGATCTGGTAGAAGTTGCTCCTCAGGCAGATCCCCCGGTCTGTCGGATCATGGATTATGGTAAGTACAAATATGAACAGGCTAAAAAAGAGCAGGAAGCCAAAAAGAATCAAAATGTCATGAATGTTAAAGAAGTACAGATGGGTGTTAAGATTGAAGACCATGACTTTAATGTTAAGTTAAAACAGGCCCGTCGTTTTCTAAATAACAAAGATAAAGTTAAAGTGAGAATTAAATTTAGAGGGCGAGAGATGATGCACAAGCACCTTGGTTATGACCTATGTGAAAGATTGAAAGAAGAAACCAGTGATCTAGGAACTGTTGAAAGTGGCCCAACTATGGAAGGGCGCAATATGATGATGTTCATCTCACCTGATAGTGATAAATAAGTTAGTTTTATTCGGTTATTTAAACCCCAGTTTAATCTAAGGAGGTAAAGCTATGCCTAAAATGAAGACCCATAAGGGAATCGCCAAGAGAATTAAAAAGACAGGTACAGGTAAATTGATGAGGAAAAAGGGCTTTAAAAGCCATTTGTTGACCAAGAAAAATTCCAGTCGCAAGCATAGATTAAGAAAAGAAGTAGAGGTTGATAAGGCTCATCGCGAAAAATACAGGCAGTTAATTCAATCAATGTAATTAATATCATGTTGTTATTATAATATAATTAACCAAGGAAATGATTATTTAGTTGGAAAGGAGTGATTGATGATGCCTCGCGTTAAAAGAGGTACTAAAGCCCGGAAACGCAGAAAAAAGGTGTTAAAGAATGCTAAAGGGTTTTTTGGTTCCCGCAGCAAACTCTTTAGACCTGCTAAACAGGCAGTGATGAAATCTTTAGATAATGCATATAGAGATAGAAGAAGAAGAAAGCGAGATTTTCGCCGCCTCTGGATTACCAGAATAAATGCTGCAGCCCGACAGGAGGGTTTATCCTACAGCCGCTTTATAAATGGTCTAAAGCAGGCGGATGTGGAAATAGATCGCAAAATAATGGCAGATTTAGCTGTCAATGACCAAGAAGCCTTTGCTGAACTGGTTGAAATTGCCAAGGCAGAATTAAATTAACTACTAATTAACCCGGGGTATCCCGGGTTAAATTATAGGGGCGGAGATAAATGTCTCAGTGGACGTATATCACCAGCAGACAGAATAACAGGGTAAAGAATGCTATTAAATTGCAGCAAAAAAAATATCGCCAGGATAAAAAGCAGTTTTTACTGGAAGGTTTTACTCTTATCGAAGCAGCATTAAAGGCCGGAGTTGAGCTTGAAGAAATTTTTTTTAGGGCAGAATTAGAAAAAGAAGATAAAAGAGTGAGTAAAATTTTATCGCTGCTGCCAGAAGAACAAACACCTCTCTGGCTAGAAGATGACTTGTTTGCTGAAGTTGCTACTACTGTAAATCCCCAGGGGGTTTTAGCTATAGCTAAAGCCAGACCGGCAAATATAGAAAAGCTCTGGCAGGAAAGTGGCCCCCTCCTATTACTGGCTGGAATACAGGACCCGGGAAATTTAGGAACTTTGATTAGATCAGCCGCTGCAGCTAATATTGCTGGTTTACTAACTCTTAAGGGAACAGTAGATATCTTTAATCCCAAGGTGATTAGAGGCAGCATGGGAGGGATTTTTCATCTCCCTATAGTTTACTCTCTTACAACAGATGAAGTAGAGAGCTTAAAACATAATGGAGACCTGCCGGAGAGACCTCTTCTGGCAGCCACTCCTGATGCTCCCAACCTTTATACCGATGAACTTTACCAGGGAAGAGAAGTTCTGCTTATTGGCAATGAATCTCGAGGCATTCCTGCTGACCTGGAAAAATTAACTGATAAGAAGATTAAAATCCCCTTATCTCCCAGCATAGAATCATTAAATGCAGCTGTTGCTGGTTCGGTGATAATCTTTGAAATGGTTCGCCAGACAGGACTATAGTGGATTTCAGATTGAACTTAAATTCTTTGCTTGCCAGACAAAATTCTCTGTGATATAATTTTATTATCAAGTATTTTATCTGGCTGAAGGGAGTGGTCAATTTGGGGTGGAAAGAAAATTTTTTCTGGAAAGTCTTTGAAAAGACTGGTTCTGTTTCGGCCTATCTTGCCTATAAAGATTTTTTTGTTGGAACTACTACAGAGGAAAAGAAAACTGGATTATCTGTTAAAAGCTAAGAAAGGGAAGCAGACTGGTTATAAGCTGTCTTTAAAGGGAGGTAGTGCCCTGGACTGAAAGCACTATCAAGGCAGACCAGGACTTTCTCCCTGGAGCTGTTGGTTGAAGGTGAAGGATTAGACTTAACCGGGAGAAAACCCGTTATCAATCCATAAGAGATCTTAGTTATCAGCTTAAATTTTAGCTGTATTAACTAGATAAAATTGGGTGGTACCGCGATATTCTCGTCCCGACAGGGACGGGATTTTTTTATTGGAGAAAGACTAATTGCCTTTGGAGGTGGAGAAAAATGGATATAGAAAAAATAATAAGTGATGTTAAAGAGAAATTCAATATTAAATATAATGAAGCACAAGACCTGGATAGCTTAGAAGAGGTTAGGGTAAAGTTTTTAGGAAAAAATGGCAAAATCAAACAGTTATATGGCAAAATGGCCTCGATTCCTGATGAACAAAAACCAATTTTGGGAAAAGAGCTCAATAAAGTCAAAGAAGAAATAAATAATAAACTCCAGGAAAAAAAGGATAAATTAGCTGCTGAAAAAAAGAAAAGACAGTTAGAAGCTGAAAGGATTGATGTTACCCTGCCTGGCCATAAGATTAAAAAAGGCAGCCAGCATCCTCTATCTATCGTTACCTCAGAATTAGAAGAGATTTTTATTGCCATGGGATTTAAAATTGCCGTAGGCCCTGAAGTGGAGGATGAATATTATAATTTTAAGGCCCTGAATATACCCGAAGATCACCCTGCTCGAGATTTGCAGGATACCTTATATCTGGATGATCTTTTTCTCTTGCGAACTCATACTTCACCAGTTCAGGTTCGTACTATGGAAAACACCAGCCCCCCAATCAAAATAATAGCTCCTGGAAGAGTATATCGGGCTGATGAACTGGATGCCTCTCACTCTCCAGTTTTTCATCAGCTAGAGGGACTGGTAGTCGATGAAAATATTACCTTTGGCGATTTAAAGGGGACAATTCAGATTATGGTAGAACAGATTTTTGGTCAGAACCATTCAGTGAGGTTCCGCCCCAGCTATTTTCCCTTTACTGAACCCAGTGCCGAGGTGGATGTATCCTGCATAGTCTGTGGAGGAGAGGGATGTAGCCTGTGCTCCTATACAGGCTGGCTGGAAATAATGGGTTCTGGCCTGGTTCATCCCAGGGTATTAAAGATGTCAGGAATCAACCCTCAGGAATACAGTGGTTTTGCCTTTGGTATGGGAATAGATAGAATAACTTTGCTAAAATATGGTATTGATGATATAAGATTATTACAGGAAAATGATCGCAGATTTTTACAACAGTTTAAATAAATTTCTCGGAGGCGATAATAATGCAATTGTCTTATAACTGGCTTAATTCTTATATAGATATTCCTGAAACCCCGGAAAAATTTGCTCATTTTCTTACTATGGCGGGGCTGGAAGTTGAAGATATGTCCTACCGCGGAGAGGGTTTAGAGGATTTAATAGTAGGTGAAGTGCTTGAAGTAGCTGATCATGAAAATGCCGATAAATTAACTATCTGTCAGGTAGACTGTGGCTCTACCACTAAAAAGCAGATAATTTGTGGAGCCCCCAACGTAGCGGTAGGCCAAAAAGTCCCGGTGGCTTTACCAGGCACTACTTTACCCACGGGGTTAGAGATTAAAGAGACAGAAATTAGAGGCAAAAAATCAGCGGGGATGATCTGCTCTGCCGATGAATTGGGTTTAGAAGAAGAGAGACAGGATGGGATCATGCTCCTGGCCGATAATACTACTCCCGGACAGTCTTTAGTCAGGGCCCTTAAGTTAGATGATTATGTCTACAAGCTTGATTTAACTCCCAATTATGCCCGCTGTTTAGGGCACATAGGAGTAGCCAGGGAGGTTAAAGGATTAAGCGATAATAAATTAGCGATTAACTGGCCAGAAGCTTTAGCTGAAAAAGATAATTCTCCAGCTTCAGTAGAGGTAGAGATTAAAGATCCTGAGTTATGTCAACGCTATACCTGCCGTTTAATCGAGGATATTGAGATAAAACCTTCTCCCCTCTGGATGCAAAGAAGGCTGGAGGCTGCTGGAATCCGACCTATCAACAACATTGTAGATATTACTAATTATGTTATGCTAGAATATAACCAGCCCCTTCATGCCTTTGATTTTGATAGGGTAACCGGTGATAAAATTATTGTTAGAAGAGCTGAAGAGGGTGAAGTCCTGATGACTTTAGATGATAAAAAGAGGGAACTTGATTCTGAGGTGCTGGTTATAGCTGATAAAGATAAACCCATTGGCCTGGCAGGGGTTATGGGAGGAGCTAATACTGAAGTTACAACAGGAACCAGGCGAGTTTTGCTGGAGGCAGCTTCTTTTAATGCAGTGAATATTAGAAGGACTGCCAAAAAATTTGCCCTGCATAGTGATTCGTCTCATCGCTTTGAAAGAAAAATCGATATCACAGCTGTAGATGAGGCCAGCCGTCGAGCCTGTTATCTTTTGCAAAAATATGCTGGAGGAGAGATCAAGGAGAAGCTTGTTGATCAATACCCTGCTCCCTTTGAGGAAAAAGAAATTGAGTTAGCCCCTCAAAGAGTCAATCAACTTTTAGGGATTAATATTACTGCTGAAAAGATTGCTACCATGCTGGAGGGGTTGGGCTTTAAAATACATGATAGAAAAGGCAACAACCTATTAGTTAAAACTCCAGGTTTTAGAAGGGATGTGGAGGGAGAAGCAGACCTTATTGAAGAAGTGGCCAGAGTTTATGGATATAATAATATTTCCTCTACCAGACCGGCAAGCAGTGAGCCAGGAGGACGGACGTCCGAGCAAAAAAAAGAGCACAAGATAGATCAACTCTTACAACAACAGGGTTTAGAAGAGGTAATCAATTATAGTCTTAGGCCGAAAGAAGAGGAACTGGATGGTTATTTGCTTGATTATCTTATAAATAGTTCCCCTGGGAACTTAACTCAATTGACTTCTCAAAACCTTGAAAACTTAAATCAATTACAAGTAAGATTAAAGAATCCTTTAAGTCAGGCTTTTGCCCAACTGCGAGTTTCGTTAATTCCTGGTTTAATTGAAGTCTTATCTTTAAATGCTCGCAAACAGATAAAAGAAATGGCTATATATGAAATGGGTCAGGTGTTTTATTCCCAGGGGAAGAAGGAAAGACCATTGGAGAAAAGGAAAATTGCCCTTGGTAGCATGGGTTATCCAGAGGAATCCTGGGGTCTTGCTGCTCCTGATTTCTTTTACTTAAAGGGTGGCCTGGAAAATCTTTTAGCTGAAATTAAAGTTGCTGATTATAGCTGGCAGAGAACTAAAGTCGATCTCTTTCATCCAGGTCGAGCTGCCAATCTTTTTATTGCTGGTGAAAAAGCAGGAGTTTTAGGGGAATTACATCCTGACCTGGCTGCTGGATATGACCTGCCTGCCAGAACGGCACTGGGTGAATTTGTCTATGACTTAATAGAGGCAGCAGCTGATTTTGCCGGGATAAAATATCAAAAGATTCCCCGTCATCCCTCTACTTCCAGAGATTTAGCCCTGTTATTGGCTGATGAGATACCTGCTGCTGATATAATATCAGCAATAGAGGAGACTGGAGGAGAGATACTGCAGGAAGCTAAAATTTTTGACCTCTATCAGGGAGAACAGATCCCTTCAGGTCAAAAGAGTTTAGCCCTGAAGATGCTCTACCAGGCCCGAGAGAGAACACTGCAAGAAGAAGAGGTAGAGGAAAAGGTCAACCAAATCATTACTATGTTAGAAGAAGAATTTAAAGCTCAAATAAGGGGTAAATAAACTTTGCTGGCAGGATTTTTCCTGCCAGCAAGGAAGTATATAACGGGAAGCTAAAATTATGAATAAATCTTCCCAGCTGATAAAAATTAAGACCAGAGAACGGGAGGATTCCTAATGAATCAAAATAATAATAAAGAAGAGCAGAAATTTGTTGTGGAAGTCCTGGGAGAAAATCATGTAGTAGTTGGGGATCTTTCCCGGGATTATTTAGAGGAGTTAGCTGATAAGGTAAATCAAATTGGAGAAGAAATATCTCAAGCTTACCCCAATATTCCTCGGCGCCAATTGGTAAGGTTGACCCTGCTTAATTTAGCCGATCAATGGATAAAGGCGCAAGAAGATAAAGAAAAGATTATAGCTGAAAAGGAAGAATTACAGACTGAAAACAAAGAACTTCAGGAAGAGATAGATTACCTCAGGCAGGACAACGAGGAATTGATGGAACTGCTGCAGGAGGTTGATTAATAATTGCAAGGTATATCAGTTTTAGATGTTATAATTTTAATTATGATGTTATATTTTTTAATATCTGGCTACCGAAAGGGTTTCGTTAGACAGACTGCCACTCTGCTGGGGTTGCTATTGGCTATTTATTTGTCTCTTAATTTTTACCTTGATTTTGTGGAAGTTTTAGCCAGATATCTGGATTTTTCACCGACTGTGCTGCAGTTTATGAGCTTTGCCATTATTTTTGTCGTAGCAAATCTATTGGTACATATTTTTGGAGAAATTCTCAAATCATTGCTGGATTGGATGTACTTAGAACCGGTGGATAAAGGGGGAGGTTTTTTGCTGGGTGCTCTTAAAGGACTGGCCCTGGTATACCTGCTCGTAATAATTTTAAACCAGATACCGGTGGCTGAAATAGAAACAGCTCTGACCAATTCTATTTTTGCTGATTGGCTTTTGGATCTCACCCCCGTGATTCAGGAAGCTCTTGATGAAATAATGGGGCGGCCGTAATCCAGGCCGCTTTTTTATTATAATTAGTAGGAGGTTATACCTTTGGAGGAGATAACAGCAAAAAAAACTGCTAAAATGCTTACTGAATTGGCAGATTTAATGGAGATAAAGGGAGATAACCCCTTTAAAATAAGGGCTTATCGGAATGCTGCCAGAGCTCTAGATGATCTCTCGGAAGAGTTAGAGGTCCTGGTTAAGGAAAATAGATTAACAGATATTAAAGGGATTGGCAAGGGTATTGCCGGAACAATCAAAGAGATATTTGCTTCAGGTACTCCATCTCAATTAGAAGAATTAAAGAGAGAATTACCGGCAGGACTATTAGAATTAATAGAAATTCCTGGTTTAGGACCCAAGAGAGCTCATCAACTTTATTATGAGTTGGAAATAAGCAAAATTGACGACCTAAAAAGAGCACTGGCCAACTCCCAGGTGCAAAAATTAGCTGGCTTTGGCCCTAAGCTGGCTAAAAATTTAGAGGAAGCCATTGCCAGATATGAAGTCTATCAAGAGAAGATGAAAATTAATGAGGCCGATAAATTGGCTGCTAAAATTTTAGCCTATATAAAGGAAAGACCTTCTTTATTTGCAGAAATATCGATTGCTGGGAGTTTGCGAAGAAGAAAGGAATTAATTAGAGATATTGATATTTTGATTGCCGGAAAAGATAAACAGGAAGAGTTGACTGCTTATCTCAAAAACTTTCCTGAGGTTTATCAAGTGGAGTCTGAAGGTAAAAGCAAGATAAGCTTAATCTTAAAAAATGGCGTTCAGATAGATTTCCGTATAGTTACTAAGGAAGAATTTCCTGCTGCCTTACAGTATTTTACAGGTTCCACAGAGCATAATGTTAAAATGCGACAATTAGCCAAAGAGCAAAATTATACCCTCAACGAATATGGCCTCTTTGCTACAGAAAATAATGACCAGGTTTCTAATAGTGACGAGAGTAACCTGAGCAAAGAAGCGGATATATATGAAACTTTAGGTCTTGATTATATTGAGCCTGAGCTGCGAGAAGATCGTGGTGAGATTGAACTGGCCCAGAAGAGTGAACTTCCAGTCTTAATTACAGAAGATAAAATAAAGGGAGACTTTCATCTTCATAGTAGATATAGCGATGGTGCTCATTCAATAGCTGAAATGGCCCAGGCTGCTATAGATAAAGGGTATCAATATCTGGCAATTACAGATCATTCTAAATCTCTTCGGATAGCCAGTGGTTTGGATGAAAAGGAATTAAAGAAGCAACGAGAAGAAATTGCGGCTTTGCAGGAAGAAGTTCCTGAGATTAAAATCTTATCTGGTATAGAAGTTGATATTTTACCTGATGGCAGCCTTGATTTCTCCGATGCTATCCTGGCAGAGCTCGATCTAGTAATCGCTTCAATTCATAGTGCCTTTACACAGGATAAAGAAACGATAACGGAAAGATTAGTTAAAGCCTGTCATAATGAAAACGTCGATATTCTCGGCCACCCTAGAGGCAGATTGCTGGGGAGAAGAGATGCCTATCAAGTGGATATGGAAAGAGTAATCACCGCAGCTTCAGAAACTAATACCTGCTTAGAAATTAATGCCTCCCCTTCTCGCCTTGATTTAGATGATTTACTTGCCCGCAAGGCCGCTGCTAATGATGTTATACTGGCTATAAGCACCGATGCTCACCATACTGCTGAGTTAGAGGATATGAAATTAGGAGTCGATGTTGCTCGCAGGGCCTGGCTGGAAGAAAATCAAGTTTTAAATACCATGACTTTAGAGGAATTGAAAAATTTTCTTGCCTTATAAATTATTAATTGGAGTGAATTATTTTGCATCAATACAGTCTGGAAAAATTGGAATACCATAAAATAAAAAATATTATAGCTGAGTATGCCACCACTTATCCTGGAAAAGATAAGGTGCAAAAATTGACTCCCTTAACCTATGAAGAGGTGGTGGAAAGAAGACTGGCCGAAGCAAAGCAGGGGGCAAAAATACTACAGGAAAGGGGAAGACCTCCTCTTTTATGTCCTGAAGCCATTGAAAAGTTATTGCAAAGGGCTAATAAGGGGTTAGTTTTAAATATCTCTGAGATAAATAAAATTGATAAACTTTTGCGCTCTACGGGAAAAACCATTAAGTTTTTCGCTGAATTAAAGGAACATGCAGCTCAGTTTAGAGGTTTGCAAGAGGAGTTATTAGCAGGTCCTTTACAGCAATATAAAGATCATCTCCTGCCGCAGCCAGAGTTAAGGAATAAAATTGCTGATATAATCGATGATAATGATGAAATAAAGGATGATGCCAGTCCCAAATTAGCCAGTTTGCGCAACAAGATCTCGGCCACTGAAAATAAAGTCCAAAATAAAATCAACAGTATCATCAATGATGGCAAGTATACTAAAATGCTGCAGGAGTCTCTGGTTACAATCAGAGAAAATCGCTTTGTAGTCCCTGTAAAACAGCAGTATCGTAATACCTTCAAAGGAATTGTCCATGACCAATCGGCCAGTGGGATGACGGTTTTTATGGAACCGATGGTGGTAGTGGAATTAAATAATAAACTGCGAGAACTGCGCCGGGAAGAAGAAGCTGAAATCAAAAGAATCTTGACTGAGTTAACGCAGGAGATTGCTGAACGGAGTAAAGAAATAAAACAAAACCAGGGTATATTAAGCAAATTTGATGAAGTCTTTGCTCGCAGTGGCTATCTGCAGGATAATGATGGCATTATACCCCAGGTAAATACCAGAGGTTATGTGGAGATTAATCAGGGTCGCCATCCTCTTTTGGGTCAGGAGGCTGTTCCCATTGATATTTTTGTGGGAGAATCCTTTAGACTTTTGTTGATTACAGGTCCCAATACTGGTGGTAAGACAGTAGCCTTAAAAACCCTGGGGCTTTTTGTGGCTATGGGTTTAAGTGGCATCCCTCTTCCTGCTCAAGAGGGCAGCGAAATTGCCGTCTTTGATAATATCTTTGCTGATATAGGCGATGAGCAGAGCATTGAACAGAATTTAAGTACCTTTTCTTCTCATATGAATAATATTAAAGAATACCTCTCAAAGGCTAATAAAAGTAGTCTGGTCTTGCTGGATGAGATAGGGGCTGGCACTGATCCAGAAGAAGGGGCGGCTTTGGGTATCTCAATTTTAGAAGAATTTAAAAGACGGCAGACGGTGACGGTGGCTACCACCCATTACAGTCAATTAAAGAGCTATGCCTATAGCACTGAGGGAGTGGAAAATGCGGCTGTTGAGTTTGATTTAGAGACTTTAAGCCCGACTTATAAACTTATAATGGGGATTCCAGGAGGGAGCAATGCCTTTGAAATTGCTCTGAGACTGGGTTTGCCAGAGAAATTAATATCTCAAGCCAGAAATCTGCAGGATCAGGATAAATTGGCCGTTGAAGATATAATTGCTGAGCTTAACCAGGAGCGAAAAAAATATGAGGAGTTAAATAAAGAACTAAAAAAGAAAGAAAACAAACTTTCTCGTAAAAAAGAAGAGCTTAGTCAGGAACAGGAAAAATTAAAAAAACAACAACAGAATTTAATAGAAGAGACTCAGGAGCAGGCCAAAAAACAGTTAAGACAGTTAAAGGCCCGAGCAAAAAAGATATTGGGTGAACTAAAGAATAAGGATTTCACCCAAAAATCTGAGGTGGATAGACTAGAATCGGAAATCAACTTAGATATTAAAGAGATGGAGACGAAAGTCAACTCTCTGGCCAATAAAAGTGATGAAAATCAGGAAAAAGAGGAGATTGATTATGATTTTAAGCCTGGAGACCAGGTGAGAATAGAGAGTTTGAATCAAAGGGGAGAAATATTAGAAATCCATGAAAATAATGCGGAAGCGGAGATTCAGGCTGGAATTATGAAGGTTAAGGCTGACTTAGGAGATTTAACACCTGTGGAAGATGAAGAACAGGCTAAGGAACAAAAATTGCAAAAATATAAAGTTGAAAAATCTAAAAAAGTCTCTCAATCTTTGGACCTGCGGGGAATGAGATATCAAGAGGCTCAACAGGAGCTTGATAAATATCTTGATGATGCTCTTTTAGCTGGTCTCAGAGAATTAGAAATAATTCATGGGAAAGGCAGTGGGGCTCTGCGAGATGCTGTTTCTGAGCTGATAGAAAACCATCCTCATGTAAAAGATTATCGAAGAGGGAGAGAAAAAGAAGGTGGTTCCGGGGTGACTATTGTTACCATTGGTTCTTAAATAATAAAATTTTAGCTGAAAACATCTTCCTAATAGCTGCCTAATAGCTGTAAAATTAAAGGCCTCTGCCGTAGAAAAAATCTACGATAGAGGCCCTGTTACTTTTCATAAATTAATACTTCTTTTAGTCTTCGATTTCTTCCTCTTCTAATTCCTCTTCGATCTCTTCAGCTTCCTCCGGGGATAAAAGGTCTAACAGGCTATCGATTCTATCCCGCCTTTCCTGGCGAGCAGCCTCTCTATCTTCATCATCCTCAGATTCTGCAGGCTCTTCCGTTACCTCATCTTCCTCAGGAACTTCCATTGTATCCTCTTCAACCGTTTCATCCACAATTTCTGGTGCATCTTCTTCAGGTTCAACTTCTTCACCGTCATCTAAAAACTCTAACACGCTTTCAGGAGCTGGAGCTAAATCCTCCGGTCTATCATCTCCTAGAGTAGGAGAGTCTAAAGGCTCACCTCCATCAGCAGTTTCAGTGGTTATTTTTAAATAACTATATTCTCCATCGTCATCGGTCTTAGGGATTCCGGTATTGGGATCTATTTCTAAAACTGGCATACCTGCTTGAGCTTTATAGGTGCCGCTGATAGGTTGACGCCCACCGCCAGGGGAAGTATTCTGGCTAAAGGTAACTTCTAAGGGGCCAAGGACAATGCCGCTATCCACTAAATAATCCACATTTATTATTTGCTCCTCTGGAGTGCTGGTGGTGGCTAATCTTAAAGTCTCCCTATCAAGCCTTACCGAATCGATGGGCCCCTGGATGGGGCTTCGCTCTTCAGGTGTATTATCCATGCGAAAGACTTCGTTTACTGATTGACCGGGATTATCAGCTGCTAAAAGGCCTGTTGCCGGATCTACTTCTATTGATATTATATCCTGTGGGCGATTAAAAGAAGTCTCTGGGATATCATCTAAAATTGGTTCCATGATTTTACTCCAAAGCTGGACAGCCTGCCCACTGGTGATTCTGCCGGTGGGGTAATTCATAGAACGAGGAGAATCCTCACCTATCCAGACTGTGGTTACCAATTCAGGAACAAACCCCACAAACCAGGAATCAGTGAAATCGTTGGTGGTACCTGTTTTGCCACCTATATCTCTTCCCAAGTCGGCTCGCCAGCCGGTGCCATCGCTTATAACGGAACGAAGCATGCTTAACATTAGATAGTTATCCTCTTCATCCAATACTACATTTTTATCCGGGTTAGCTTCATATAATGTGTTACCCTGACTATCTTCAACTTTTTTTATTGCATGAGGCTGAACCCAGACTCCATCATTGGCATATGCACCGTAGGCCGAGGTTAACTCTAAAGGTGTCACCCCTCTGGTTAACCCTCCCAATGCCAGGGAAAGGTGGTCATCATAAAAATCCTGCTCCTGGAAAGTTGTAACTCCCATTTCCTGGGCTGTTTCAATTGTAGGTTCAACCCCTACTTCTTCAATTAAATTCACTGCGGCAACATTTAAAGATGATGCCAACCCCTCTCTTAAATTCACCATACCATGATACTCGTGATTAAAATTGACTGGCCAGATCTCATAGGTAGTATCAGAGCGAAAAGCCGGTCTGGGAATATCACTGATCACCGAAGCAGGGTAAAAACCTTCTTCTATAGCTCTAGTATAAACAAAGGGCTTAAAGGCTGAACCGGGCTGGCGGGCTGCTTGAGTTGCTCGATTGAATTGATCATCACCCCGCCCACCAATCATACTTTTAATTTCCCCAGACTCTGGCTCAATAGAAATAGAAGAAAATTGGGGTTGAATATTAGCTATATCGGTATCTCTTTCATGAGAGGGGATTATGCCTTCCTGTAGTGCTTCCTGAAAGGCTTTTTCTGCCTCTTTTTGCTTATCAAGATCGATGGTGGTGTGAACTTGAAGCCCACCTCCATAGACTTCCTGGGCGCCAAACATGCGCAATAATTGATCTCTGACATAACGAACGAAATATGGAGCAGTTTCATCGATTTCCTGTCTGCCATCAGGGTTAAGCTCTAAACCTTCAGAACCGGTTAACTCATATTTATCTTCATCGATATAACCTAATTGATACATCCTGTTTAAGACTACATTACGGCGTCTTATAGCTGCTTCTTCGTTATTAAAGGGGGAATAGAAATTAGGAGCCCTGGGTAAGGCAGCTATTAAGGCAGACTCACCTAGATCAAGATTGGAGGCATTTTTGCCAAAGTATTGTTGGGCAGCTGCTTCTACACCATAAGCACTGTGACCAAAGAATATTTCATTTAAGTACATCTCTAAAATTTCTGATTTGGTGTATAATCTCTCAAACTGTAAAGCAAGATAAATTTCCTGTAATTTACGTATTATAGTCTGCTCCTGACTTAAAAGAGCTTCTCGAGCTAACTGCTGGGTTATTGTGCTTCCACCCTGGACAATCCTTCCTTCAGTGATATTAGCAATTACTGCCCTGGCTATACCAATTAAATCTACTCCATGATGGTCATAAAAGTTATGGTCTTCAATAGCTACAATCGCCTGCTGCAATTCTTCGGGAATATCATCTAAAGTAGTATAAATTCTATTTTCCTGAAAAAGACTATTTATCAGGGTACCATCGTCGCTATAAATCATGGTGCTCTGACGTCCACCTCGATAATCTGAAATATCCGGGGTTTCATTTACAATAAAAGCCAGGCCACCTAAAAAAGTGCCTAAAAAGAGAAAAAATACCACTATTAAAACTGATAGGAAATATAATTTCCAGCTTCTGCCGGAAATATTTGTTTCATTTTTGCTATTGCTGCGGTGGGCCACAGCTTTCACCTCCGAAAAAACTTTGAGTTATTTGCATTTTTTGTGATTATATCATAAACAAAGATAAAAGAACACCTTGTTAGAAAAATTTCATTCTGATATAATTATAGCATATGTGGGAATGTTATTGAAGGATAAGCTTCTAATCTCTTAGTTATATTTTTTATAATTGCTCTATATAATTATTTTATTTATTTACATAGTTGACTTAACTTAGTTAACTGAAGAAGGGAAATTATTTAAGGAGGTGTTTGACTGGTTGTAAAACCAGAAACCAATGATAACCAAAAATAATTTGCAGGAGAGTCAGCAAGACGAAAATGAAGTAGAAGAAATTTTTCAGGAATTAGAGATATCGGAGGAAGAAAAAAAGAAATTAAAAGAGGAACTTAATATTTTAACTCAGGGAGTAGCAGATTTAATTTCAAAGGATGATTTACTGGCCCGACTTATTTCTTCCCGGCAGAAAAAGAAGCCCTTAAAAGTAAAATTAGGTCTTGACCCCTCTGCTCCTGATATACATTTAGGCCATACAGTGGTCTTAAATAAGCTCAAACAATTTCAATCCTTTGGCCATGAAGTTCATTTAATAATAGGTGATTTCACCGGGATGATTGGTGATCCCAGTGGTAAATCTGAAACCAGGAAGCAATTGACTGAAGAAGAGGTAGAGGAGAATGCCAGGACCTATCAGGAACAGTTTTCTCGAGTTTTAGATCCGGATAAAACCATACTTCATTTCAATAGTGATTGGTTAGGAGATTTGATGCTGGAGGATATCATAAATATAGCTTCACGCTATACTGTAGCCCGGATGCTAGAAAGAGATGACTTTGCTACTAGAATGGCTGATAACAAACCCATCGCCATTCATGAATTTTTCTATCCTTTATTGCAGGGTTATGATTCCGTGGCCTTAGATGCCGATGTGGAGCTGGGTGGGACTGACCAGAGGTTTAATCTCCTGGTGGGCCGACGGTTGCAGAGAGAATTTGATCAAACCCCGCAGGTGGTTATGATGATGCCATTATTAGAGGGATTGGATGGAAGTCAGAAGATGAGTAAGAGCCTGGATAATTATATTGGCATTAATGAAAGCTCCCAGGAGATGTATGGAAAAGTGATGTCTTTACCCGATGATTTGATAATAAGATATTTTGAACTGGTTACTGATTTAACCCCGGCTGAAGTAGAGAAAGAGAGAAAAAAATTGCAAAAAGATGCTACCAATCCCATGAAAATTAAGAAGAAGTTAGCTCATAATATAGTGACTACCTATCATGGAGAAGATGAAGCTGAAAAAGCTGCCAGGGAGTTTGATAAGGTCTTCTCCCAGGGGCAAAAACCTGAGGATATGAAAGAAGTAATAATTCCCGCTGCAGATTTAGAAGAGGGCAAACTCTGGATTGTTAAATTGATTGCTGCCACGGGATTTGTTGACAGTAATAGCGAAGCACGCCGCTTGATTAAACAGGGAGCGGTGAGGTTAAATGATGAAAAAGTTGAGACTATAGATTATGATGTTCCAATTACAGAGGAAATGATTTTGCAGGTTGGTAAAAGGCGTTTTGCTAGAATTAGAAGGGGAGATTAAATAATGTTAACCGATGAATTAAGAGCTTCTTTTTTAAACTTTTTTCAGGATAAAGGTCACCAGGTTGTTGATAGTGCTCCTTTAATTCCCAAAGATGATCCCACGGTATTATGGGTAAACTCCGGTATGTTTCCCTTAAAACCTTTTTTTAGCGGCCAGGAAACTCCCCCTAAAAAAAGATTGGCTTCCTGCCAAAAATGTATCAGGACAGGAGATATTGAAAATGTTGGGAGAACTGCCCGCCACCATACCTTCTTTGAAATGCTAGGTAATTTTTCCTTTGGTGATTATTTTAAAGAAGAGGCTATTGCCTGGGGTTGGGAGTATGTGACGGAAGTTTTGAATCTGCCGGAAGAGAAATTAATAGCTACAATTTATAAAGATGACGATGAATCCTTTAAAATCTGGCGGGATAAGATCGGCCTGCCAGAGACAAGAATTGTAAGAATGGGCAAGAAAGATAATTTCTGGCAAATTGGCACCGGGCCCTGTGGTCCCTGTTCTGAAATTCATATTGATAGAGGTCCTGAATTTGGCACTGGACCAGAAGATGTCTTAGGCGGAGAAGGGGATCGCTACCTTGAACTTTGGAATCTGGTCTTTACCCAGTACGACTATACGGAAGAAGGAGAGTATTTAGAGTTACCCCAAAAAAATATTGATACAGGAATGGGCTTGGAAAGAACGGCTTCAGTTTTGCAGGGAACAAAGTCCAATTACGAGATTGATATCATTAAACCTCTATTGGATGTAATAGCCAGCAGATCTAATTTTTCCTATCAGGAAAGTGAAGAGATCAAAACAGCTTTTAGAGTTATTTCAGATCATTTGCGGGGAATAACCATGGCTATCCATGATGGAGCTTTGCCCTCTAATGAAGGTAGAGGTTATGTAATCAGGAGACTCTTGCGAAGAGCAGCTCGCTATGGCTTGAAGTTAAACTTCTCAGAGCCTTTTTTACATGAGATGATCCCAGAGGTAATAGGGCTTATGAATGAAGCCTATCCAGAATTAAAACAGAGAGAAGACCATATCGCTCGAGTTGTCTCGGCTGAAGAAGAGAGATTTTTACAGACCCTAGATCAGGGTTTAGAAATCCTTCAGCAAAGAATAAAGAGGCTCAAGGAGGAGGAGCTAGACTTATTGCCCGGGGAGGAAGCCTTTGAATTATATGATACCTATGGTTTCCCGCCCGACTTGACCAGAGATGTTTTAGAGGAAGAAGGTTTAAAAATTGATATAGCAGGCTTTGAAGAGGAGATGGAAAAGCAGCGACAGAGAGCAAGGGAAGCTCGACAGGAGGGAGGTTTTGTAGAGCAGGGAGAAGAGCTCTATGAAGATCTGGCCCAAAAGATCAAGGATGAGCAGGAATTTGTTGGATATCACAATTTAGAAACCGAGGGAGAAATATGGGCTCTTATAAAGGATAATAAAGAAATTGAAAAGCTCCAAGAAGGAGAAGTTGGCGAGGTAATTTTAAGTCATACCCCCTTTTATGCTGAAAGCGGAGGGCAGGTAGGTGATAGAGGTCGGATTATGACTGCCACTGCTAAAGCTGTGGTAAAGGATGTGCAGAACAGGGGAGGCTTTAATGTAGCTACAGTTGAGGTTAGAGAAGGAGAGTTTAAGGCAGGAGAGCAGGCAAAATCTGCTGTAGAAGAAGACCTGCGCCAGGCCACAGCCAGAAATCATACGGCTACTCATTTATTACATCAAGCTTTGATGAATCAATTAGGTGAGCACGTCAACCAATCTGGTTCTCTGGTTGCTCCTGATAGACTGCGTTTTGATTTTACTCACTTTGAAGCATTGAGCTGGCCAGAGTTAAGGCAGCTGGAGAGAGAAGTAAATCGCATGATATTACAAAATTTATCCGTTTCAACTTATCTGACGACGATAGAAGAGGCTCGTAAAAAGGGGGCTCAGGCTTTATTTGAAGAAAAATATGAAGAAGAGGTAAGGGTCGTCCAGACAGGAGATTATAGTCTGGAGCTTTGTGGAGGTACCCATGTATCTTCTACTGGTGAAATAGGTTTATTCAAAATTAGACAGGAAAGTTCCATAGCAGCTGGAGTGAGGCGAATTGAAGCAGAAACTGGCTTAGGAGCTCTGGAGTATGTAGAAAAACAGGAGGATATTATCAGGGAAGCCACCAGTAATTTAAAAACAGAACCGGAAAAACTGGTTGATAAAATCCAGCAGGTGCAGGAAGATAAAAAAGAAATGAACAAAAAGTTAAAATCACTGCAGGATAAACTGGCAGACAGAAAGGCGGAAGAATTATTAGCTGATGTAGAGCATGTATCTGGAGTCCCTGTCTTGCTATCTAAATTTGAGGGGATTGACAAAGAAACCCTGAGAAACTTAAGTGACGAGATATATCAGGAGCTGGATAGTGGAATAATAATATTAGCTTTAGTGGAAGATGAAGGATTATTCTTTGTAGCCCGGGTAACAGAGGACTTAATTGCCAGAGGGTTTAAAGCTGGTGACATTGTAGGCAAAATAGCAGCTGTTACAGGTGGAGGTGGTGGCGGCAGACCTGATATGGCTCAGGCTGGTGGTAAAGAGCCTGAGAAGTTACCAGAGGCCTTTGAATTGGCCAGAGAAATTGTGGCTGAACAAATTTAATTTGTTAAAGCACCATCCAGGAGGTTATAACTGTGACTGAAGAGGAAAAACAGCAAATCAGTGAAACCATGAAATTTGATTTTGATTTAAGCGATGAGGAAAGCGAAGCTGGATATGTTTTGAAAAGAGTTTATTATGCTCTAGAGGAGAGGGGTTATAATCCAGTGAATCAAATAGTTGGTTACCTTATATCCGGCGATCCTGCCTATATAACCAGCTACAAAGATGCACGTACTATGATTAGAACGGTAGATAGAGATGATATTTTAGAAGAGCTGATCTCTAAATATATGCAGTAGTTTACTCTTTTAAAAGCTTTTCAAAAAATCCTTTGTACTGGCTATCCCTAGCCTCGCTGAAGTTAGCAGCGGGGCTTTTTATATCTGGATAGTTTGCAGATTGGGACTTGCAATTAACATGCCCTAACTGTATAATGATATATTAGAATAAAAGATTTATCAAAAAAGGGGTTTAATGAGGAGAAAAATTTGCGGATATTAGCTATTGATTATGGAGATAAGAGAATAGGACTGGCTATTAGTGATGCCCTTAAAATAACCTCACAACCATTAAAGACTATTCAAAACCAGGATGATATTCAGGTATTAGAGGAAATACAGGCCATAATAGAAAAATATAATATTTCTTTAATTGTTTTAGGCCTTCCCCTAAATATGGATGGCTCTGAAGGTTTTAGGGTGGAGGCTACTAAAGACTTTAAAAAAGTATTAGAAAAAGAATTTGCTATCCCTATTGTTTTAGAGGATGAGAGATTGAGCACTGCTGAAGTGGAAAAAGTACTCCTTTCAGGGGATGTAAGCCGAGCTAAACGCAAGGAAACAAGAGATAAATTAGCTGCTTCCATAATTTTGCGCAAGTTTCTCAACAAGAGGAAAGGGTGGAGCAATGATGAAGAATAGAGTCAATTCTGATGAAAATCCTAGCTTCTGGTATGATAGTGAACAGGGAGAATTGGTATTAGAAGATACTGATAAAGAGTATCGTTTTTACCTGCAGGATAAATTTGAGTATAACCAGCAAGAGTATTGCATACTGTCACCTTCAGAAAATAAAGAAGATCAATTAGAGCAGGGTGAGGCTTTGCTTATGAAGATAGTTAAGGAAGAAGAGCAGGAGTTATTATCGGTAATTGAAGATGATGATGAATTTGCTGAAGTATCTCGTCATTATTATTTAGCCCAATCCGGGGAAAAATAATCAGGGAGGGCGAAGCTTTGAAAAAAACGGCAGTATTTTTTTTGCTGGCAGTAATTGTAGCTGGCTTTTATTTTAGAGTGGATTATCAGTTGCAAAGAGGACCGGCTTTAGAAGAAGCTGAAGGGGATTTCTCTGTTCCCATAAAAATTGAGAGAGGAAGTTCATTGCGGGAGATAGCGACTCAATTGCAGGAAGAGGGAATTATCCGCTCTCGGAGAATCTTTGAAATCTATGTCTTGTTAAATAACTATCAAGGTAATTTGCAGGCTGGAACTTATATTTTCTCAGATAATGATGATCTGTTGAAGGTAGTGGATACCCTTAAAGAAGGTGAAACTGCTTCCTATAGAATAACCATTCCTGAGGGTTTTACAGTAGAAGAGATTATAGAAAGAGTAAGCAATGTCTCTGATTATTCTCAAGAGGAAGTTGAAGAAGCTTTAACTAACAGCTCTATAGAGAGAGAATATTTTCCCGGTAATGATGAGGTTAAATATCAAAGTGAAGGTTTTTTGTTTCCTGATACCTATATAATACCCTATGATTTCACTCCAGAAGAAATATTTCAAGTGATGGTAACTAAATTTGAAAACAAATGGTTGAGCCAGATAGAAAATCAGCTGGAGAAAAGAGAAGCTGCTGAGAAGAATTTATCTGTTGCTGATTATGTGACCATTGCTTCTTTGATTGAGAAAGAGGCTAATCTTGCTACAGAGAAGCCAAGAATAGCTGGAGTTATTTATAATAGGTTAGAACAGGATATGCGGTTACAGCTGGATGCTTCAGTACAGTATGCTTTGCCCGATAGGGTAACCAGAGTTTTATATAGTCATCTGGAGGTGGACTCTTCCTATAATACCTATCGCAATGATGGTCTGCCTCCCGGGCCAATAGCAAGCCCTGGGGATGAGTCTCTAAAGGCGGCCTTAGAACCAGAAGAAAATGATTACCTGTTTTATTTTGCACGGCCCGATGGCAGTCATATCTTTACCAGCGATTATCAAGAACATTTACGCCGACAAAGAGAGGAATTATAAGGTTTTCATGGAAAAGCAGATTATCATTAAATATCTGGAGGTTATAGCATGGAACTTCCTGAGTTGCTCGCTCCAGCAGGAAATATGACTAAATTAAAAATAGCTCTGGATTATGGAGCTGACGCTGTTTATTGTGGAGGAAAAGAATTTGGACTGCGGGCTAAAGCTGATAATTTTTCCCGGGATGAGTTAATAGCAGCAGTTGATTATGTTCATCAGAGGAATAAGAAGATTTATTTGACTTTAAATATAATTCCCCATAACATTGATATAGAGCAGATGGAAGATTTTTTATCTTTTTTAGAGAATATTAATCTCGATGGCTTAATTATTTCTGATCCAGGGGTTTTGCAGTTAATCAAAGATAAAGATATATCTATTCCTCTGCATTTAAGTACCCAGGCAAATACGGTGAATTGGGCAAGTGTAAAATTCTGGCAAAACCAGGGTCTGGAGAGAGTTATACTGGCCAGAGAACTTAACAAAGGGGAGATTGCTGAAATTAGCAGTAAAACCGATGTAGGATTAGAAGTTTTTATCCATGGTTCTATGTGCATATCTTATTCTGGACGTTGTTTATTGAGCAACTATTTGACCAATAGAGATGCTAATAGAGGAAATTGTTCCCAACCCTGTCGCTGGAAATATAATTTAGTAGAGGAGAAGAGACCAGGGCAGTTTTTTCCCATTGAAAATGATGAACAGGGGACTTATATTATGAACTCCAAAGATTTAAATCTTTTGGAAGAAATTCCAGCCCTGATAGAATTAGGGGTTGAGTCTTTAAAGATTGAAGGCAGGATGAAAAGTGTTCATTATTTAGCTACCGTAACAGGTGTTTATCGACAGGCCCTGGATAACTTTCAGGAAAATCCAGAAGAATTTATTATTAAAGGCCAATGGAAAAAAGAGCTTAAAAAAGTTAGTCACCGACCCTACACTAAAGGTTTTTTTGCTGGCAATCCTGGAAGTAAGGGACAAAATTATGGGGATTCTTCCTATATTAGAAATTATCAGTATTTAGGTCAGGTCAAGGGATTTTTGCCTGACCCAGGTTTAGCGATAGTTAAGGTCAAAAATAAAATATGCCAGGGGGATTCGGTAGAGTTTTTTGGACCTGGCGGAGATATTTTAAAACAAAAAATTACCACAATTATTGATAAAAATGGTGAGTTAATCGACGAAGCTCCACATCCAGAGAGCACAATTAAAATTTCGGTAACAAATCCAATAGGTGAGAATTACATTTTGCGAAAAAAAATAAAAAATTAAAGGGTTATTATTATGTCAAATATAGATAATAATGAAATTGTCAGCGATACCATTGAAATTAAAGCTATTGTGCCGCCAGAAGAAGTGGTATTTGTAGATATGGTATTCAAATCCTATGAGGGAATAGCTGCTTTGACTTTACATGAAGCCGAGCAGGGTCTGATAATTTTAGATGTTACACCAGGTACAAGAGAAATGGTTTTAGAAATATTAAGGGACTTCCAAAAGGAATTTCCAGTAAAAATCATATATGATGAAGGTTTGAAGAGTTGAATTATTTAGGGGAGGAGTGATAAAGATGGTGAGAAATAAGTTCATTGCCCTGGCTTTTCTGTTGTTGTTAACACTGTTGATTTCCGTAAATGATCTCCAGGCAGACCAAGAACCACTAGTATTGGGGGAACGGATTTTAGAACAGGGTGATAGTGGCGGAGATGTGGCGATATTGCAAAGAAAACTCAAAGAGAAGGGCTTTTATAATACCCGTATAGATGGTTTATATGGACCGCAAACCAGGGAAGCCGTTACAAGTTTTCAGGCCAGTGAAGGTCTAGAAAGCAGTGGCAGAGTTTGTGAGAAAACCCTAAACTATTTTTCTAGTGATAATGAATTGATCAGTATCTTAGAAGTGTCCCGTGATGAAATAATGTTGCTAGCTCGAGTCATACATGCTGAAGCACGAGGCGAGCCCTTTGAAGGGATGGTAGCAGTGGGTTCAGTTATTAGAAATAGAGTTCAGGATGACAGGTTTCCTGACACGGTCCGCGATGTTATTGTGGAGGAAGGCCAGTTTAGCTCTTTAATGGATGGACAGGCCAATATGTATCCCAATGAAGAGGCAATTGATGCTGCCAAAGCAGCTTTATTAGGTTATGATCCTACCTATGAATCAATCTTTTTCTACAATCCACAGACCGCCACTAATCTGGCCTGGATCTCAAACAGACCCATAGTCAGAGAGATTGGCGGCCATGTTTTTGCTCAATAATAAGTTGACCCAAAAATAAAGAGCAGCATCTGAATATAGATGCTGCTCTTTATTTAAAAGTATAAATTTTGGTCAATTCTTAATTATAGTTCTTCTTTCATTGTTGAAATACATTCACCACAAATAATACGGCCTTTAAAATCTGAGGTATTTTTAGCACTACCACAGAAAATACAGGCTGGTTCGTATTTTTGCAATATAATCTGGTCATCATCCACAAAGATCTCCATAGGGTCTTTTTTGTCGATGTTCATTGTTTTTCTAAGTTCGATTGGGATTACCATCCGTCCTAAATCATCAATTTTTCTCACAATTCCAGTAGATTTCATTTTTTTAAATCCTCCTATTTGCATATTTCGACATTTTAAGCTTATTTATATTATACATATTTTTCATATATAAGTCAATGAGAAATATACTGGATAGATTAATTAATATCGTCTTTTTTTAAAAAAAGATGCTATCTCTAGAAATAAATATATTTAATAGTAATTATTTCTAAATTATTTATTATCGGGCAGGAATAATATTAATTGAAAGGGGATTCTTAATGGCTGAATTAATAAAGAAATATAAAAGATTGTTATCTCAAAATAATTATAAATTAACCCCTCAGCGCAATGATATACTTAAAGTTTTGATTGAAAATAAGGAGACGCACTTTTCAGCAGATAGATTATATAAAGAAGTCCAGAAAATAAACCCTGACATTGGCCTGGCTACTATTTATCGCAACTTAGAGATATTTAGCGAGCTGAATATTGTCCACAAGCTGGAGTTTGAAAGTGATTATAAGCATTATGAATTAGTTGATATGGATAAAGAACATCATCACCACTTAATATGCCTTAACTGTAATAAGATTTTAGAATTTAGTGATGAAGATTTAGAAAAATTTGAAAAGAGATTGGAAAAGGAATACTCTTTTTTAACAATAGACCACCATATTAAGTTTTATGGATATTGTAATGAATGTCATATTAATAGTCAGGAGGGGTAGATAACTAATGTTTGCCAATGAAGAGAAGTCATCCAAAAAATGTTTAAAAGAACTGGCTGTATTTGCTCTGCTCGATGATGAAGAAGTGGAAATGATCTGTCAACAGGGCTATGTGAAAAATTATCGTCCAGGTGAAATAATATTTTTTGAGGATGATAGTGATAAAAAGCTATATTTACTGGTAAAGGGTAGGGTTAAATTATCCATGTTGTCCAGTGAAGGCAAAGAGAAGGTTATGACCTTTCTGCAGGCTGGAGATATTTTTGGAGAAATATCACTTTTTGATAAAAACCCTCATCCCGTTACTGCTGAAGTGGTGGAAGAAGCCAAGTTGATGATCTTGAATTGGGATAAACTGGAGAAGATCATCATGCAGCAGCCCAGAATGGCTTTGAAAATTATAGAAGCCCTATCTAAAAAAACAAGATTATTGGCAAGTCAGGTAAGAGATCTTGTTTTCCATGATGCTAAAGGTAGGTTGGTAAACTTATTACAGAGATTTGCCCAGGATTTTGGCCAGGATACTGCCGAGGGACCGATGATAGATCTCATTTTAACTCATCAGGAAATAGCTAACTTATTAGGTGTTTCCAGGGTGACAGTTACCAAGACTTTAAATAACTTAATTGATGATGATTTAATAAAAATTAAAGATAGAAAAATTGTTTTACTGGACGAAGATAAATTGTCTGAATTAATTTCGGATATCTAGTCTTATCCAAGCGAGGTGAAAACTTGCCTAAATTCGATAAAAACAAGGGAAGAGATATAGCCACAACTTTATTAAACCCCCAATCATTATTGGGATTGATTGGTGATGATACCTCAAAAAGTTTATCTCCCCATATTCATAACAGTGTATATCAAAGACGCAATTGGCCGACGGTCTATAAAGCTTTTTCTTTAGCTCCAGAAGACCTGGCAGATGCCTTCTCAGGTTTTAAAGCTTTAAAATTTAGAGGTATCAATGTTACAATTCCCTTTAAAGAAAAAGTCATCACCTATCTTGATGAGTTAGCACCTGGGGCTAAAAATTTAAAGGCTGTAAATACCATTAAATTTACAGAGTCCAGGGCTATTGGCTATAATACTGATTATCTTGCTGTCAAAGAACTTATAAAGGAATGGCAGGAAGAGGAGCAAAAACCTTTTAAGAGCGCTTTAGTTTTAGGGGCTGGTGGTGCTGCTCGGGCAGTGGTATTGGCCTCTCTGGAGGCTGGTTTAAAGGAAATTTATTTAAGTAATAGAACTTTTTCTAAAGCAGAGAATTTGCAGGAGGATTTTTCTGGCAAAGGTCAGCAAAAAATCAAACTTCTTCAGTGGCAAAAGTCAGCCCAGGCCAGAGTTATTGAGGAGGTTGACTTAATCGTTGATGCCACTTCCTTAGGCTGGCAGGGTAAATTATTTCCCGGGGCAGAGGAAGGCCTCTCTAAAGAGACGAGGATTTTTGATTTAAGTTATGGCAGCCCTCCCTCACCTTTAATAAAGCTGGCCCGGGATAGGGGTTGTGCCCTGGAGAATGGCACTAGAATGCTATTATATCAGGCCAGAGAAGCAGATAAAATCTGGTTTTCTGCCAGGAAAGACACCAGAGCGGATGAGCTTTTTCGGAAAGATATTTTACCAGAAGAGTATTTAATTCAAAGCTAATAAACCAATAATTTTTCTTTAAAAATTAAAAGTGCGTTAACTTCAAGACTGCTGGCAATATGCTGGCAGTTTTTTTATTTTTTTAAAAAATAATTCCAAAATTTTGCAGGAAAATTTTGGTTGGCGGCGAAATAGAAATATATTCCAATTAGAAAGGAAGAGCTAAGTTGCCAGAAAAAAACTGCAAAAATCAGCAACAGGTTAATATAGATTATTTCAGCTCCAGTATGTCTCATAAAGAAAGAACCAATTTCTCATTAGCAGAAAGTAGTCAGATCAAAAATGGCAATCAGGGTATAAGTAATTATCTTAACAGTTTATTACAGGAAGCAATAGAAACGAGAACCAGCGATATCCATTTAGAGACTGGCCTAGAGGTGGGCAGGATTAGATTTAGAATTGATGGAGTGATGAAAATTAAATACAGTTACCCCATAAATATGATTAAAAGTTTGATTTCCCGGATCAAAATACTCTCTGATCTGGATATAACTATAACTAATAAATTACAGGAAGGAGCAATTTTGGCCAGCCAATTTGATCAGGATATTAGAGTATCAATTATTCCGACAATTCATGGAGAGAATGCTGTATTGAGAATTCTTAGTGGCAAAAACAAGTTTGTCAAATTTGAGAATCTTGGTTTTTCAGAGATTAATTACAAATTAGCCAACAGATTGTTTTCAGTTAATCAGGGACTGATTCTGCTCTGTGGCCCCACTGGAAGTGGAAAGACTACCACGCTCTTTGCTGCTTTAGATAATTTAAATTCTAATTCAGTTAATATTATCACGCTGGAAGATCCCGTTGAACTAAGAATACCAGGAATAAATCAAATCCAGGTAAATACAGCTGCCGGAGAAAAGTTTACCCCCTATTTACGGGCGATTTTAAGGCATGATCCCGATATCATTATGGTGGGAGAGTTAAGAGATGAAGAGACTGCCTCCATGGCAGTGAGGGCAGCCATGACCGGTCATCTTGTCTTAAGCACTCTACATACAACCAGTGCTGTTGGAGCAGTAATCAGGCTATTAGAAATGGGCTTGCCGGCCTTCTTAATTGCTGATACAGTGCGGGGAGTTATTGCTCAAAGATTGGTTAGATGCCTCTGTCAGCTTTGTAAGGGTAAGGGGTGTGATAGTTGTAACGAGACGGGGTTTTTTAAAAGAACTGCCTTACAGGAAGTCTTACTTTTGGATACTGAAATAGCCAAGATGATTCAAAGAAAAGAGTCAAAAGAATGTCTGGAGAAAAAGGCTTTGGAACGAGGAATGATTAGTTTGCTGCGTGACGGAGAAATTAAAGTAGCAAAAGGACTAACTACCCCAGCAGAAATAAGGAGGGTTATTTAAATGAAGAAAATCAGTCAGGCCGCAAAACTGGCGCAGCGGTTATTGACCTATTTAGAGGGAGGTTTTACCCTGCAGCAGGCGGCGAAATTCACCAGTCAAGAAACTAAAAGTTGGGACAGGGAATTTCGAGAGAAGCTTAAATTATTTAATTATGATTTAGAAAAAGGATATAGCCCGGAGGAAGCTGCGGCTCGGTTGCGGAAAATACTGCCAGATTTCTTTTTGGAATTATTTATCTTAGGCGCTACCAGAGGGACCTTAATAGAAGCCTTATATTCTTTAAAAGACTACTATGAATACCAGCATAAGTTTATAAACAGGCTAAAGGAAAAACTATATTATCCTTTAATATCATTGGTGATTTTTATAGCCCTGATATTTTTAATGGTCTACTTTGTACTGCCAGTTCTTTTGAGCCTCTATGATGACCTGGGCTTAGAGCTGCCTAAAATGTTAGAATATTTGATTTTTATAATCAGCCACCCGACAATTGGCAGAGTAGTGCTTATTACACCTCTTGTTATCTTTGGTGGTTGTTATTTTTTTAGAAAGCAGTTAATTTCTCAGGTAAAGATAGCCAGACTACTATTAGTAATCCCCATAATAGGTAGATTTTTTACCAGTCATTATACAGCGCTATTTTTACAGGGGTTATATTTAAATCTAAAGACTGGCAGGGAAATTGGCAGATCATTGGAATCCTCCGCTCTTTTGACAGGTAATAGATATATTATACTGAGAAACAAAGAAGTAATTAAAATGATTGAAGGAGGTGAGTCCCTAACAAAGTCTCTAAAAAAATGGTTACCCTTAGATGAGAATTGCTGGGATATGCTGGTCAGCGGTGAGAAGGCGGGAAAACTCCTGGAGATGACTGATTTTGCCGGTAACTATTATAAGAAGGCGACTGAAAAAATGCTGGATAAAACTCTGGCTAAGATTGAACCAATATCTATTCTGCTGTTGGCGTCAATGGTGGCTTTTACAGCACTAATTCTATTAAATCCCATCTGGTCGTTATTTAATAATCTAACTATATTATTTTAGGAGGCAATAAAATTGACAAATCAAAAGGGTTTCACCTTAATTGAAATGCTGGTAGTGCTCATAATCATTGGTATTTTAGTAAGTGTGGGAGCACCAAATATTATGAGAGCTCGTGATAATGCTGAAGTAGCCGCTCTGCAGATAGAAATGTCAGGCTTTCAATTGGATCTAGAACAGTATTATTTGGAAAATGATTATAATTATCCCGATGGAATTGATGAAGCAAGAAGATTTAAAGATGGCTATAATCATTTGAGTGAACATTTATTGAAAAATAATACAGATGATATTGATTATGAATTTACTGAGGATAAATATCACTTTAGAATAGAAAACCTTACAGATGGTCTTGAGAATGAGTTTTCTCTGGAAATCAACAGTGAAAAGCCTGGTGTCCATAGAAAACTGCAATCAGATACTGATGAACCTATTTGAGGTAATAATTGTTTTGTTAGTTATTGGGCTGCTGCTGACTGCTAGTTTTCAGCAGCAGCAATTGATTGCTAGAGTCTTAGTGGATAGTCAAATTAATCAGCTTTTATTTCAGTTTAATACAATAAAGCAATTGGCATTACTGGAAAATAGAACCTATGGAGTGGTCTTTAATCCTGCAACCAGTCAAGAAAGCCCGTCAGAAACGCAGTATAAAGCCTATTATTTAGTAAGAAAAGAAACAACTGATCAACCAATGGCTGAAGCTGAAATAATTTTTAAAGAGTACTTTGATAGAAGGTTAACCTTATATTCCCAGGGGGAGGTTATTGATTGTGAAAATTTTTCGCCGGTGGTATTTACTGGCCAGGGTACTTCTCAGGCTAATTCCTTTGGTTTTGGCTACCAGGGCTATTATAAAGAGATTGTGGTTAACAATCGAGGAAGAATTTATTATCGTTAGAAAGAATGAGGGTTATACTCTTCTGGAGACCATGCTTGTTTTATTGATTTTAATGATGGTAATTTTAAGTTTTAATTATGCCTTTTTAAAAGCACTGTCTTTAAACCAGAGACTTGATACCAGAGAAAAGTTTTATAATCTAGGCAGCAGCCTGGGCCAGGAGATACTCTATAATTTATCCGTTGGAGCTATAGTTCCAGCCTTTTATCATGATTTATCTTCAAGTCTCTTAATGGATTATGGCTATAAATTTTCAGATATTGTTGCCGATGATTTTAGCCACAAAATTAATATTTATTTCTCCTATTATCCCATAGCTTTTATTCCTGGTTTGGTATATCAAATAGAGCTGCAATTTAATAATAAGAGCTTGCTCTTTTATTATTATGATTTACAACCCTGAGGAGGAAACTAATCCTGGATAATAAAATTAGAAAAATAAAAAATATAAGGGGTTTCACTCTCATTGAAATTATTATATCTTTGGTTTTTGTGGCGATTTTCCTCACGCTGGTATTAAATATTTTTATTCAGGCTGGCAGGATGCATCATTCCCTTATATTCACCGGTAAACTGCAAAACGAGACTGCTATTATAACTAATCGCATTGCCAGAGAAATTACCAGAGCCAGCGATGTTGAAATTAATAATAATGAGCTCTCACTTAAAATCAATTTAGAACCTCAAAATAGTTCTGCCGATTATCACTGGGTTAGATATAAATCTTATCAGTCAGCTCAGGGAAAGGAGCTGGGCTATAAAAGAGAAATCATAGCAGATAACGGTGGAGAAAGGGAATTTACCAGGATTGATAGCCTTTTATCTGATCTAGTAAGTTTTCAAATTAACTGGTTAGAGGATAATATCATTGAAATTATTATCTGTCGAGCAGGACCTTTTAAAAGCCAGAAATGTTATCAACAGACAGTTTTTAGTCAAAGAGTATCAGGGAGTGATTAAAATGGCGTGGTTTAAATCTGAAAGAGGTCAATTATTATTCTCCACTTTAATATTAGTTATATTTCTATCTCTGCTGTCCCTTTCTCTGGCCAGCTACTGCCGCTGGAAATTAAATCTGCAGCAGTCGCTGCAAAGACAGCAGGAGATAGAAGCTTTAATGGCCTCTGGAATTTCCATAGGGAGCGAGATAAAAGAAGATAAGATGCATAATTTTGGTGAAAATTTCAGGCTGGAGATAATTCATCCAGAGTCAAAGCTGATGGTTATCGATTATGACCATACTAAAGACAAGGATATAACAGTGACTATATATGAAGAAGGCCTGATTATCGAAAAATATAGTTTTAATTAATCCGGGGGGAGATAAAAATGTTTAAAAAGAGATTATTAGCTGTACTATCACTGAATAATGAAGAAATATTTTATGCCTCAAGAAGGATGAATAATAAAAAGCAGTTGATAGAGGTTTTATATGAGAGGTTTGAAGGTGAAAGTGGTAGCAATAAAGAAGGGGCCTCTATAGATTTGTTGCAGGATTCCTTGAGCAAAATTAAAGAGAAAATCAAATATAAGCCCCATCGTTTAAATTTAATTATCAATAATGAGGATATTATAGCCAGGAGCTGTCAGTTTCCCCTTTTGAATAAAAGAGAATTAGAGGAATGCATTTATCTAGAGGCAGAAAGAAACGTTCCCTATAATATTTCCGAGGCTATGGTAGATTATTCCCTGCTGGGATCAGGAGAAACTGGTTATAATATCTATTTAGTTGCTGTTCCTAGAAGTTTAATTAAATCCTATTGTCAGGTTATTGGCAATGAATTTCCCATGCTTCATCGGATTACCATAAGAGGAGAGTCTATCTGGCTTTTATTGAGAAATCTCTTGCAGGAAAAAGAGATATTGCTTTTAGAAGACTATCAGAAAGAGATATATTTAACTGCTGGAGGGAAAAACAATATTTTCTTTAGTCGCCATTTTCCCAAAGAAGAATATAATAAGGATAGCTCACTAGATTTGAAAAGCTTTATAAGTTCAGCCGATGAATACCTGCAAAAGGAGTATAATAAAAAACCAATCAAGAAAATATTGTACTGGTCAGGTTTTAATAAAGAATATAAAGCAATACCCCAGGAAGATTTTTCTGCCGGTCATTTCTGGGTAAAACTGGAGCTAAATAAACTTAAATTCTTCAAAAATTTAAATAAAGCTGAAAAATCAAAGGATAATTCTTTAAGCTCTCTAAATTCCAGTAGTTTACTGCCGGCTCTGGGAATGCTTAGCAGTGAGTGACTTATGGGGTAAAATTCTAAGCTATTTAAATAATATCCGCCAGAAAAAGATTAAAAAGAATAAGATAAACTTTATTTCCTTCAACCCTGTAAAAATCGAGCAGGTCATTAGTAAAATCAATATCATTTTAGTTATTTTGTTGATTTTGCTGCTGGGATATTATTTTAAATTACACATTGCAGCAAGAGAGCTTGATAATAATCTTGCCCCCCCAGTAGCAGAGTCAAAACTGGTAGAGTTAGAAAAAGAATTAGAGGAACTTAATTATTGGCTTTCTCTTAAAAATGAAACAAAAGATATTGCAGAAAATCCATTATTAAGGGCCTTTTTTTTGGCAGAGGAAATTTTTGCAGAAGATGGTGGTTTTTTAAAGCTTCTCTGGCAGGAAGAAGATCTGATAATCCAGGGTGAAGCTAAAAATTTTAATTCCTATAGTAATATTATTAAAAGGGTAGCTGGTTACAGAGAGAGAGAAGAAGAGATATTACTTGAAAGATTAAGTTATACCTCGACTCCCACATTTAATTTGAAAATAACGATTAAGGAAGGAGAAAATAATGAAACTGCTGGCTACCAAAACTAAGATAAAAATTGGGCTCTTTCTTTTAGCTGTTATCTTTATAGTATATCTCTTCAATTTAATACCTGAAGTTGAAGCAAATATAACTGCTCTCCAATTAGAGCAAGATCTTTCCATTAATCAGCAGCAGCAGAAAGCCGCTTTGCAAAATAATATAGAAAACAAAGAGAGACTTATTGGAGAAAAAGGACTAACAGCTATTTCTAGAGAAAGCCTGCAGGAAATTATCCTGGGCAAAATTTTGGCCAGAAAAATTTATGTGCTGGAGGAAAAGGTAGAGGAATTATTTCCAGGTGAAATAACACTTTCATTAAAGGGAACTTTACTGGATTTAATAAAATCATTTTTCTATGATTTTATTGCTCTAGAAGGTTTTCTAAAGATTGCAGAACTAAAATTAGTTCCCGATACAGAGGGTAGTTATATCTTGAATATTGCTTACACTATTGCTGATACTCTTTATCTACCTGAAGACTTTGAGTATGACAAAATAATAAAACACAAGGATAAAATAGGCCTGGAGGAAGAAATTGCTGACTTACTTTTGAAGAGGTTTTCTACCGCGGGAAAAAATCAGCCGCTTGCTCCTGTGGATTTAAAGACTGAAGATTTATCCGATAATACAGTTATGACTTATGAAAATATAGCTAACTATCCATCTGAGAACAGCTCTAAAAATATTATGTCAGTAAAGAAGGAGCTACCTGTCCTTGCTGAACTGCCAGAGAATATTGTCTGGCGGGGATATGTTTCCGGACAAAAAAGGGAGTTATTTATTATAGAAACTCCTGCTAAAACTTTGACTTTAGAAGTCGAAAAAGAAAAAGATTTATCTTCAATAAAAATCCGGGAGGAGAAAATGGCCCTCTTTAAACTTGAAGATAAAATAATTTTAAAGCTTGATAACGACTTATATAAAATCCACGGGAGAAAATGAGGAGTTGATAAAAAGTGAAATTTTGGTTTAAAGAAAAAAATCTTATACTTTTAGGCTGTCTTTTTCTTGCTCTGAATATTTTTCTGGCAGCCCATTACCCAATAACTATCAGTAAAGCTGCTGAAATAGATACCCATAAAGCGATGAGTTTCAGTCAAGGCGATATTAGAGATATTATCTATTCTTATTCCAGGGCAAATGATATTGATATTTATCTATTCCAAGAAGTTGCCGGCAGGGCCAGTATCCAGATCAAAGAGAGCGAAGGAGTGGCTACTCTGGAAAATATTGTGCTTGCCAGTGGCTATAATTTTATAGAAATTGAGGGTGTTTATTATATAGGCTCCCCTGAAAATATTGCCAGATTATCAGCAGAGTTCAAATTCAGAGAGATTGATACTGAGAAATCAAATATTTTGGAAATAGTGACAGTAAACTGGACCAAGGATAGAACAGAGTTAATCCGGAGATTCTTCTCAGAGTTGGAGATGTTTTACTGGGAAGATGATAATATTTTAATTTTGTACGGTGAAGAAGAACCAGTGGCCCAGGCTAAGGGTTTAATAGCTGATTTAGTTGTAAGGGGCAAGGAAGATAAGCAGGAAAAAGAGGAAGATACTTTAGGAGTTGAGCAGGATAAGGAAATGAAATTCTATCTGAGGCCAGGCATCAATGCTCTGTTGTTAGATAAAGTCATTAAGGAGGAAGTATCCTATGAATATGATTTTATTACTGGAAGAATTCAATTATCAGGCCCCCTTGATAAAGTAAAAGTATGGAATGAATTTTTGGCTGAGAATGAAAGCATATTTCTATCTGAAGAGGTTATAAACTTTGATTATCACAGTGCTCAGCAGGTTAAAGACTTTCTCCAACCTATCTACTCAGAGGTAGTAATGCAACCCCTGGCAGATAACAGGTTATATTTAAAGGGGAGCTATCAAGAACTACAGAATATACAAGATCTCACCAAACATTTAGACCAAATTCCCCAGCAAGTTCTGGTGGAATTTGAAGTTATAGAGATTACCGATTTCGATCAAAGAGAAGTTAGTCTATTTAACTCTCTGCCTTCTATAAATATTAATTTTTCTCAAAGGGGAGAAAGTGAAATTAGCTGGCAGGAATATTTGACCATGAAAAAAGAAGAAGATAGTCTTAAAGTTTTAGCTGCCCCCAGTCTGGTCTCATTAGCAGGAAAACCGGCCAGGCTCCATATAGGGGATAGGATTCCCCTGCCTGTATATGATAAAGAAGGTTTATTAATCAGTTATGAGTACCTGGATGCTGGTATAATTTTAAACCTGGAAATTGAAGTTATCTCCAATTCGGAAATCATCATTGATTTGAGACCGGAGGTTAGTACAATAACCCATACAGGTGCAACTGTTCCTCAACTAAATACCAGAGAGCTGGAGACTACAATCAGATTAAAGTGTGGGGAGAGCTATTTTATTGGTGGTCTCTTTCAGGAGTATTTTCAACAGAGCAGCAGTTATATTCCTGGACTTTATGACCTGCCAATAATAGGCAAACTCTTTAGTAGAGAACAGGAATTAGGCAGAAATAGTGAAGTCATTATATCAATTACGCCTCATCTGCTTGATAATTAAAAATCAAAGGAGGAAAATTTATATTTAAGCAGAATTATCTAATTAGGGCATTGGATTTTATATGCTAATGCAGAATTAACTGCTCCGGCTTTATCCGGAGCTAATTTTTTTCCGCCGGTATATTATATTTAGACAAAATATAAATAATCAGCAGGTGATTTTTGTGATTGTGACACTGATAGGTATGATGGGCTCAGGTAAGAGCAGTGTGGCCAAGGTTTTAGCAGATAAATTAAAATGGAGATGGTTAGATACCGATGAAGAGATAGTAAAGATGGAAGGAAAATCAATTGAAGAAATTTTTCAGCAACAAGGAGAAGGTTATTTTAGAAAAAGAGAAAAGAAAATTATTGCTAATATTTATAAGGAATATGATAATATAATTGTAGCTACCGGGGGAGGGGCAATATTAGCTTCTTCCAGCAGGAAGTATTTTTTAGCTAAGGGAAAGGTCTTCTGGTTAGCGGCTTCTATTGAGACATTATTGGCTAGAACAGAGAACTCTTCTCGTCCCCTGTTACAAAATGAGGAAAGAAAGAAGAAACTTAAAAAATTGCTGGCAGCCAGGTTAAAATATTATAAAATTGGCGAAAAAATTGAAACAGATAATTTATCTGTGGAGGAAGTTGCTGATATTATTTTAGATAAACTGCCAATACAAGGAAAGGAATGGTACAATGATTAAGATAGCTGTAATAAATGGACCTAATATGAACTGGTTAGGTCAAAGAGATCCTGGTTATTATGGCACAAGCAATTTAGCCAAGTTAGAAGGCAAAATCACGGAGGAGGCAGAAAAAATAGGCTGGGGAGTAGTCTGCTATCAGAGTAACTCAGAAGGGCAGATGATTAATTTCATTCAGGACTTAAACCCTGATATATCAGGCTATATAATTAATCCAGCTGCCTACACCCACTACAGTTTAGCTTTAGCTGATTGTTTGGCTGCTATAGATAAGCCGATTATTGAAGTTCACTTTAGCAACCTAGCTACCAGAGAGAAGAAAAGACAAAACTTATTGACTTCTAGAGAAGCAGATGGGGTCATTATGGGTTTTGGAGAACAGGGCTATTTTTTAGCAATCAGGGCAATGCAGAATATTTTGGAAGGAGAAGATTAAATGAATTTCAGCAAAAGAATAGAAAAGACAAAAGAAATAATGGCAGCAAAGGAATTAGAAGCTATTTTGCTCACCTCCCCAGAAAACAGATTTTATCTTTCGGGGTTTACTGGAACTGCAGGCAAATTAGTGATAACACCTGGCAAAAACATTTTTATAACTGATTTTAGATATGTAGAGCAGGCTAAAAATGAAATATCTGCCTTTGATATTAAAGAAATAAGTAAAAACAAAAAAGAAAAATTAGCTGAGTTTTTAAATTCTCTGGATATTGCTAGTATTGGCTTTGAAGAAGAATATATGAGCTATAAAACTCATCAGGAGTTAAATAAGCTCTGCTCCGATATAACCTTTGTTCCTCTAGAAGAAGAAATAAAAAAAATGAGACAGATAAAGGCTCAGCAGGAAATAGCTAATATCCAAAAAGCGATAGAGATTACTGAAAGGGCTTTTGAAAAATTATTACCTGAAATCAAACCTGGCAGGACAGAAAAAGAACTGGCAGCCGAACTTGAATATTTACTTAAAAAAGAGGGAGGGGAGAAGGCTGCCTTTGATTTTATAGTTGCCTCGGGCCCCAGGTCTTCCCTGCCCCATGGGGTGGCCTCAGATAAAAAAATCAACAAAGGGGAATTTATTACCTTCGATTTTGGAACCTATTATAACAATTATTGTTCAGATATGACCAGGACAGTGGTACTGGGTGAGCCCAGTGATAAACAACAAGAAGTTTATAGTATAGTTTTAAAAGCCAATAAACTGGTTTGTGAGAAGTTACAACCCGGGATGACAGGAGCAGAAGCTGATGCTATTGCCAGAGATATTATTAAAGAAGCCGGTTATGGGGAAAATTTTGGCCATGGATTAGGACATGGCCTGGGGATAGAAGTACATGAAAGTCCTCGTTTATCGACTGAGTCAGAAACCACCTTAAAAGCTGGTATGGTTGTTACCAATGAGCCCGGTATTTATATTGCTGATTGGGGAGGAGTCAGAATCGAAGATGATTTATTAATCACTGAAGAGGGTTGTCAGGTTTTAAACTCCAGCAGCAAAGAATTGATTAAATTATAAACTGGTTATCCACTTAACCCCTTGAGCTTTCTAAATTTTAGCTAATTTGTTAATGGAGTTAAATGTGATATAATATAAAAGGAAGATAGATATAAATAATGTTTTTTGGCAATATTTCTCGATAATCACTTAAACAGGAGAGTATATTATGATTTCAACTAATGATTTTTCCACTGGATTAACTATCGAATTAGAAGATGACATTTATACTGTAGTAAATTTTGAGCATTCAAAATCTGGAAGAGGAGGAGCTTTTGTTCGTACTAAATTAAAGAGCTTAACCGATGGCCATGTAGTAAATAAAACTTTTAGAGCTGGAGAGAAAGTAAAGCAAGCCCATATTGAAAAAAGACCGATGCAATACCTCTATGAAGATGGTGAGCAGCACGTTTTTATGGACATCAATACCTATGAACAGACTTATTTAAATGAAGAACAATTAGGAGATAAATTAAAATTTATCAAGGAAAACATGGAACTGGAAGTTGTCTTTTATGAAGATAAGCCCATCGATATAAATCTTCCCACTTCCGTTGTTTTAGAGGTGGTTAAAGCTCCACCTGCTGTTAAAGGGGATACTGTTTCCGGGGCTACTAAGGAAATAACAGTGGAAACAGGTTATACTTTGCAGGCCCCGATGTTTATAGAAAAGGGGACTGAGGTTAAAATTGACACTAGGAATGGTGAATATTTAGAAAGAGCGTAAATCTTCTAAAAACAAGCTCGCTCTAATAAGTCAGGAGGTATAATCAGTGAATTATATAATAATTGGCTCTGGGGTAGCTGGTGTTTCAGCAGCTAAAGAAATTGTAAAAGATTTTGCTAAGAAAAAGGACAACATTATCTTACTTTCTCAAGAAAATGAACCCTTTTATTATAGACCGCGTTTGATACAGTGTTTATCTGGAGAAATAGGTGTAAAAGATATAATAATCAACGATAGAGATTGGTTTATTAAAAATTGTATTGACTTAAAATTGGGAGAAAAAGTGAAAAAAATTTCCCTAGCAGAGAAGAAAGTTATTTCCGAGCGGGATGAATATGCCTATGATAAATTGCTATTAGCAAATGGGGCAAGTCCCTTTGTGCCTCCTATAGAAGGGATAGATATGGAGAATATCTTCACTCTCCGTGATGCTAGAGATGCCGAGCTGATTCACAGCCAGGCTCAAAAATCAGAAAAAGCTATTGTTGTTGGAGGGGGCCTTTTGGGGTTAGAATCAGCTATTAATTTAGAAAAAGTTGATTTGAAAGTAGATGTAATAGAAATGGGAGAATATCTCTTGCAACGTCAACTAGATAGTACTGGTGGCGAGTTGTTGAAAAATAAATTAGAAAAGATGGGCTGTCAATTCTATTTAGATAGTATAACCGAGAGTTTTTTAGGGGATAAAAAAGTTGAGGCAGTAAAATTAAAGGATGGAACCATTATTGAGACTGATATGGTTTTACTCTCTACGGGAATAAGATCTAACTTAGACCTTGTTGAGGATACTGATATTGAAGTGGATAAAGGCATTATAGTAAATAATCATATGGAAACCAGTGTTGCTGATGTCTATGCAGCCGGCGATGTTGCTGAATATGATGGCAGAGTCTATGGTATCTGGCCTCCTTCTATGGAACAGGGGAAGATAGCTGGCAAGAATATGGTAAATAAATCAGCAGAATTTACTGGCTTCGTGCCTTCTCATACCTTAAAGGTAGCAGGTGTAGATGTTACTTCCCTGGGAATACTGGAAGAAAAAGACTCAATCACTTCAGAAGTGATTGCCAGGGAAGAAAATTATTGTAGAATATTCAAAAATGATAAGGAAGCTCCAGTAGGTGCAATTATAGTCGGCGATTACAGTGAAAAGGATGAAATAATTAAGGAAATTAAAAAGGGATAACTGCAGATAATTTTTAATGGGTTAAGATGTTGGGAGGAGGAACCATGCCTGAAAATAAACTTGGCAATATTAATATAGCTGATGAAGTTATAGCTATAATTGCTGGAATGTCAACGGTAGAAATTGAAGGTATATATTCAATGAGCGGAGGCTTTGCCGGCAGTCTGGCAAATATGCTGGGCAGAAAGAATTTGTCGCGAGGGGTAAAGGTAAATATTGCTGAAGATAAAGTTCAGATAAATCTTTATATTGTGATCAAATATGAAAGTTCTATCCCTGATATAGCCTGGAAAATTCAGGATAATGTCAAAAGCACTGTAGAAGGCATGACAGGCCTTGAGGTGACTGAAGTTAACGTTCATGTTCAAGGAGTGGAATTTCCTGATCAAGCAGAGGAAGAAAACCTGGTCGAAACCAGTGCTGAAACTGATGTATCGGAAGAAGGGAAGGAGGAGTAAAAAATGAAAAATATTTATCGTCTATTGAATATTATTTTATTGGCTGTTTTAATGATAATTACACTGGTGCTAGCTGCTTTCAGCTTTGGGTTGACGGGAACTGAGTTGTTGCAGAATATTGAAGCTGACCTCTATCAAAACCCTCTGACTGGCATAATATTTTTATTGGTTTTTCTTCTGACGGCCTGGGTTTTATATCCTCTCTTTAAACCCAGCCAACAGACAACAATATTAAGCAGTGATGAGCATGGAGCGATAAAAATTACTCATGCAGCCTTAGATAAGATGATTAGAAGTATTTTAAAGAATGAGGAGGGCTTAAAGGTAAAAAGTACCGCTTTAAGTTCTAAAGAGGCTGGCATGGAAGTTAAGCTTAAAATAGCTGTTGAGGAAGACCAAGATATTCCTCATTTAACAGAAAGAATTAAAAATAATATCAGATTTAGGTTAAAGGAAATAACAGGAGCTGAAATAGAGCAAGTACAAATTCTCATTGAAAACATTTCTCCTCGACAGCGAGGGGATAAACTTTCCAAAGAGCCCACTAAGGTAGCCCAGAAATCAAAAAGAAGTGAGGAGAAAGATACCAGGGAAATTGATAGTGAATTTAAAAAAGCCCCTAAAGATGAAAAGGCTGAAGAGGATAAAGATCTGGAAAAAGAAGATGAAAAGGATAGCAGGGGAACAATGAATAAAATCTTTGATAAATTAAAGAAAAAAGAAGAAAAAAATAATACCCAGGAAAGTAAAATAGATGACGCAGAAGGTGACCAATCAGAGGATGATCAAAAAGACCCAAAAAAGAAAAATGAGGATACTGCGGAAGATTCATAAGAAGGGGCTAGATATTTATGGAATCTGAGAAACTATGGCAACAGATAACTGCTATTTTGCTTGCTAATATTAGAAAAGTAATTGGAGGTTTACTGGGTCTTATATTTGCAATTTTGGTATTGACACTGGGATTAACCAGTGCTGTTCTTATTGCATTGTTTTCTATATTAGGAGCAATTATAGGGAGTCGTGAAGATCTTAAGGAGGATTTTTGGCAGATTGCCGAAAGAATATTGCCTGGTAAATTTTCCTGAAATTTTAGCTAAATAATAGTAGAGAAAAAGGAAATAGAATTTATGATAGTTGGTGAATTAAGTTGAAAATATTATCCAGACATCAAGAGAGAGAAATTGCTTTACAATATTTATATGCCCTGGAAAGTCAAAACAAACTAATAATTGGCTGTTCTCCTAAAGATATTATTTATCCTGTCGATTTAATGCCTGGTGAGTCCAGTGATAATTATTATTTTACCTTAGTAGAGGGAGTTTGTGAAAAATTAGAGATTTTAGATCATCAAATATCTGAAAATGCTATTGATTGGAAGATAAATAGATTAGCTATTGTAGATAAGAATATTTTAAGAATTGCTATCTATGAAATATTATTTAACAGCAATATCCCCAAAGCAGTTGCTGTTGATGAGGCAGTTGAACTGGCAAAGGAATTTGGCAGTGAAAAGTCATCTTCCTTTATAAATGGAATATTAGGAAAGGTTTAAAAAATATTACTTGATGTTTTTTTAAAAATAGGGTAAGATATATTATAGATAGTGATGATATTCACAAATTTAGTCCTAATTCAAGGAGGTTTTATAATGCGTTGTAAAATTTGCCATAACAAAGTTAAAAACAAAAATACTAACATATGTTTTGAATGTAAAATAAGAGTTAATGCTAAAACTGACAGTATTAAGGCCAATAAGGGCAAGATTAATCTAAATTTTTCAGAACATAGGTTTTATTCCCGCAGCAAAGGAGAATCATAGTTTCTTTTTTGCTAATATTATGTTAAGATAATAAAAAGTGATATATCTGTCTTTCAGCAGCATAATTAATTTATCAGAAAAATTTGGAGTGGAATTTATGAAATTTGAACCCATAAAAACTAATAAAGTTTACGAAGAGGTAATTGAACAGATTAAAACCATGATCTATAATGGAGAGTTGCGAAGAGGAGATAAATTGCCCTCTGAGAGGGTACTAAAAGAAGAGCTTGGAGTAAGCAGAGCTTCCATTAGAGAAGCCTTTAGCGCCTTAGAAATGATTGGCTTAATTGAAAGTAGGCCCGGTGAAGGAACCTATATAAAAGAAAGGGCTGATAAGAATCTTTTAGAACCTTTATCTTTAGCACTTTTACTTGAAGAAGATGTCACCAGTGAGCTGCTTGAGCTGAGAAGAGTTTTAGAAGTGGATTGTGTCAGATTAGCAGCGGAAAGAAGAAGTGGTGAGGACATTACTAATCTGGATGAAATTGTTAGGAAAATGGAGATAAGAACGGGTTTTGAAGAGGATAGTATAAATTTAGATAAGAATTTTCATTATTCCATTGCCAAGGCCAGTAAAAATAATGTTTTATTTTATGTAATGACTTCTATTATGGATGCTATGGATTTTCATATAGAGCATACTAGAACAAAATTAGTTTCTCGACCGGATACAATGGATGAGTTTACTATTCAACACCGACAAATTTTTGAGGCCATTAAGGCAAGAGATCCTCAAAAATCGATGGAGGAGATGAAAAACCATTTGGAATTTGTTGAAAAATTAATCAATAGAGAAATAAAAGGATAAGAGTAGAATAAGAGCCCAAAAACCAAATATAATTTTTAAAATCGACCTCAGGGTCGATTTTTTTATTTTCTCAGGGTATTATTAATGCTGAAAAAGATTGTGAAATAAATAATTTTCATTTAAAGCAAAAAAATTTGAAAATTAAGGAGGATAATCGATGTTTATCTATAATTATATTAATATGCTGGTCAGACCATCATACATAAAGCTGACATGGCATGGATAAATTTCAAGAAATTGGTTTTAATTAAATTTATTTTAGCAAAAAAAGTCTTAGAGGATTTGTGAGGTGATATTATAAATACTAATTATTAATAAACCAGATGGCTAATTTATGGTCGGGTTTTAGAAAATATCTTTCACTAATTTAATCCAAGGAGGGAGTATTTTATAATGTATGCTTTACTTGCAGCAATACCTATTTTAATAGTGGGTATTTTAATGATTGGATTTATGTGGCCAGCTATGAAAGCTATGCCAATTGGTTGGCTCTCTGCCGTTGTAATAGCAATGGTTTGGTGGGACATGCCTTTACAATGGATAGCAGGAGCTTCTGTTGGTGGGGCGATTGATGCCCTAGATATTTTGATTATAGTCTTTGGAGCACTCTTAATTTTACAATTAATCAAGACCAGTGGTGGAGTCAAAAGTATTTCTTATACTATGGCCAATGTATCCGAAGATCGCCGCGTGCAGGCTCTTTTGATTGCTTTTTTAATGGGAGCCTTCTTTGAAGGAGCAGCTGGATTTGGAACTCCAGCCGCAGTAGCTGCTCCTTTATTAGTTGGTCTGGGTTTTCCTCCTCTAATAGCTGCTACAGTAGCTTTAATTGCAAATAGTGTACCTGTTTCCTTTGGAGCAGTTGGAGTGCCCATATGGGGTGGTTTTGAGCCTCTAAGTGGTATTGTAGAAATGCCAGTAGAGAGCATGGGAGTTGAAATCGAAGCTTTTACTCATTTTTTAGATGCGATAGGTGGTTATGCTGGCATACTCAATGGAGCTATGGCTTTATTTATTCCCCTTGCTATTGTAGCAGTAATGACTAAAATTGCTGAAGGCTCAATTATAAAAGGACTAAAAGTATGGCCTCTGGCAATTTTTACCGGTATTATCTTTGGCCTGCCAATGGTTTTAATAGCTAATTTTGTTGGCCCGGAATTGCCTTCATTACTTGGTTCCATGATATCCATTCCTATTTTTATATTTGTCGTAAGCAAGGGCTTTTTAGTCCCTGAAGATGACTGGGATTTTCCAGATAGAGAAGACTGGGAAGATGAATGGGAAGATCAGGTTGAAGCAGATGCAACTGTTCCTGAAGCTAAAGATTTAAAGGTTTCACCCTTTAGAGCCTGGTTACCCTATATAATTATTGCTGCTCTATTAGCAATTTCAAGGGTGGAAGTTTTTGGCCTTATTGAACCCTTACAATCTATTGAATTAATGTGGGAAAATATATTAGGAACTGATATTACAGAGGGTATAGTTCCCTTTTGGAATCCCGGTATAGTTCCCTTTATCTTAGTGGCTCTATTTATTCCAATGATTCATGGTATGGAAAAAGGAAAAGCTATTGAATGCTGGAAAGAAACCTTAATAACTATAAAATCAGCTGCTATTGCCCTTGTTTTTGCCCTGGGAATGGTAGTTATAATGATGGAGTCAGGCGTGGAAGCAGAATACACAATGTTAGAAGAGATGGCTTTTGCTGCTGCTGATATGGCTGGTGGAGCCTGGCACTTTGCTGCACCCTTTGTTGGTACTTTAGGAGCCTTTATTTCCGGCTCCAACACGGTCTCTAATATAATGTTCTCGGCCTTTCAGTATGAAACTGCAGCTGCAGCCGGAGTAGAGATTATTCCTACACTGGGATTACAGACAGCCGGTGCTGCAGGAGGAAATATGCTCTGTGTTCATAATGTAGTTGCTGCTATAACAACTGTTGGTCTGATTGGAAAAGCCGGTCTGGTAATGAGAAAAACTATTGTAGTCACTCTGTTATACGGATTATTTATTGCTCTGCTGACAACATTCCTGGTCAACACCTTTTTTGCTGGAATATTATAAAGAGAGTTTTAGAAATATCCATTAAATCTTAGTTTTTAGCAGTCAGCGGGATATAAAAATTGGGCGGGTTAAAGGGGCTGCTGTTAAAAATGAGAGAAGAAGATCTTCAAAAATGTTAGGAGGTATATTAGTTTGAAAATAATAACACCAATTAAACAGGTACCGGAAACAAGTAATGTCAAAATGGATGAAGAAACTGGGACAATGGTTAGAGATGGAGTGGAGAGTATAATTAACCCTTTAGATCTCTATGCAATTGAAGCAGCTATTGAATTAAAAGAAGAACATGGAGGAGAAGTTATTGCCGTAACAATGGGCCCTCCTTCAGCGGAAAAAGCAATTAAAGAGGCTATTGCCATGGGTTGTGATGATGGAATATTACTATCAGGCCGTGAGTTTGCCGGTGCAGACACCTGGGCAACGGCTTACACTCTTTCTCGTTGCATAGATGATATTGGAGATTATGACTTAATTTTTTGCGGCTTACAGGCAACAGATGGAGATACTGCTCAGGTAGGACCCGGGATAGCTTCATTTTTAGACCTACCCCTGGCAACCTATGTTAGCTCTATTGAAGATGTTCATATTGCTGATGATACAACCTACACTGAACCCGATGAGAATTATATTGAATTGGAAAGACTCTTAGAAGAAGGCTACGAAAAATTAAGAATGCCTTTACCTGCTTTAATAACTGTAGTTAAAGAGATCAATTTCCCAAGATTACCGACCCTATCAGGTAAAAGGAAAGCCCGGGATAAAGATGTCACTCCTAAAAATTCTGAACACATTGAAATGAAAGAAGAATATCTGGGCTTACAGGGTTCACCAACCAGAGTGGTTAATATTGATAGGCCGAAGGTAACTAGAGGTGGAAAAATGATAGATGCTCGAGATGAAAGTAAACAGGAAGAAGCGGTAGAAGAACTTATCAACTATTTAAACGCCAATGAACTTTTGTAGGCAAAAATCAATAAATATTTTTATTTTTGTTACTTCGTTAACTAAAGGAGGAAGATAATTTTATGAGTTATAGTGGAGTTTGGACTTTAGCAGAAGCAAAGGATGGAAAATTAAAAAGGGTGGCCTTTGAATTATTAACCCGAGGTCGGAAATTAGCAGATAAACTCGATGAAGAACTAGCTTCATTGATAATTTCTAATGATGTATCAGAAGAAGAAGCTGAAAGACTAATAGCAGCAGGAGCAGATAAAGTATATCTGGTAAATGATAAAAAACTGGGAAATTTTATTGTAGAAAACTACAGTAATGTCATGGTGGATCTGATTGAGAAACACAAGCCAGAGATCATTTTGGGAGCTGCCACCACTCTAGGTAGAACTTTATTACCTCATGTAGCTATAAGAGTGGAAGCTGGTCTTACAGCTGATTGTACTGAGCTTGATATAGAAGAGGAAACAGGCAATTTACTGCAAACCAGACCTGCTATTGGAGGAAATATCTTAGCCACTATTCACACTCCAAAACATCGCCCACAAATGGCTACTGTGCGGCCAAAGTCGACTGCTCCAGCCGAAGAGGTTGGTGGCCGAGAGGGAGAAATCATTAATATTGATTTTGACTCTGAGCTTTATGATGGTAGAGTAGAAAGGGTTGGCTTTAGAACTAGTGAAGAGGAAGATGTAAATATAGTAGATGCTGATGTAGTCGTTGCCGGCGGAAAAGGACTTAAAAAAGCTGAAAACTTCGCCATGATAAAAGAGATGGCTCAATATCTTGATGGAGTAGTGGGCGCATCAAGAGATGCAGTGGAAATGGATTGGATAACCTATCCTCACCAGGTCGGTTTAAGTGGTAAAACAGTTACGCCAAAACTATATATTGCTATTGGTGTTTCTGGAGCTATTCAACATCTAGCAGGTATGAAGACTTCTGATAATATAGTGGCCATTAATGAAGACCCTGATGCAGATATTTTCAAGGTAGCAGATATAGGACTAATTGGAAATCTTTTTGAATTGGTACCTATGATAAATGAGAGATTAGCTCAGGAGAAGGAGGTAGAAAAGGTTGAGGTATAATCCCGTAACAGAAGAGATTTTAGCAGAACTTAAGGAAATTGTTGGTGAGAAAAATGTCCTGTCTGAGAAAGAAAAAATTGAGGCCTATTCCCATGATGAAACACCAAAGGAAAAATATGCTAGAATGCCTGAGGTTGTTGTTAAGCCTTCCTCTACTGAAGAGGTACAATCAGTAGTTAAATTAGCCAACAGAGAGTTAATACCGGTTACCCCTCGAGGTGCAGGTAGTGGACTTTCTGGTGGAGCTATCCCAGAACATGGTGGTATAGTTCTTTCGGTGGAAAATATGGATGAAGTGATAGAATATGATTTTGATAATATGATGATGGTCCTGCAGGGTGGAGTTATCACTAATAATGTGCAGGAAGATTTAGCTGAAGAAGGTTTATTCTTTGCCGGCTATCCCATGAGCTTAGAATCTTGCTTTATCGGGGGGAATATTGCTGAAAACGCCGGAGGTGGAAAAGCTGTAAAATATGGTGTTACCGGCCGTTATGTTATGGGAATGGAAGTTGTTTTGCCTACCGGTGAAGTAATGGAATTAGGAGGCAAAAGAGTTAAAGATGTCACAGGCTATGATTTGAAGAAGTTAATGATTGGTTCAGAAGGTACTTTAGGTATTGTAACTGAAACCACCATTAAACTTTTGCCTAAACCAACTAAGGAAGTAGCATTACTGGTTCTTTTTGATGACCCGGATACTGCTATTTCAACTGTTCCTAAAATCATGACCGAAACCGGGATTATTCCTACAGGCATAGAATTTATGGACCGTCGTTCAGTCCAGGCTTCCTGTGAGTACCTTAATGAACACCTTCCCTATCAGGACTGTGGCGCTATGCTTTTAATTGAAGTCGATGGGGCTGAAGAAGAACAGGTAGAAAATGATTATTTTAAGATTGGCGAAATATGCGAAGAAAATGGAGCTCAGGAAGTTTATGTAGCCGATAATCATACTACTAGAGAAAGGGTCTGGGATGTCAGACGTAATATAGCTGAAGCCTTTATGGTTGTCAGTCCAGAACAAAGTTTAGAAGATATAGTTGTTCCCATAGCCAGTATTCCTGATTTAATACCGGAATTAGACAAGTTAAGTGAAAAGTACGATATTCAGATACCCTGTTATGGTCATGCTGGCGATGGCAACCTTCATGCTACCCTGGTGAAAAATCCCGAGCATTCCATGGAGGAATGGTATGAAATTGAAGAAAAATGCTTAGAAGATATGTATGAAGTGACTTATAAGTTAGGTGGTACAATAAGCGGCGAGCATGGAATCGGCTCCAAAAGAAAAAAATATTTCCCTGATGCTGTCTCTGAAACAGAGCTGGAATTGATGAAGAAAATCAAAAAAGCCTTTGACCCCAATAATATTATGAATCCAGGGAAAATATTTGACCTTGATTAAAAAGACCTGAAATTTATTAATCAAGTTTCTGAACAGTAAAATATGATCGTTGAATTGATTGCTAGTTAATCTTATAATGGGAGCGGCAGGGGGGAATCTATAATTTTTCTGGGGCTGCTCCCATTATATTTTATTATTATGGAGGTGTTTACAGAATGAATTTTCAGATACCCTATGGTCGGGAGGGTTTACAATTTACTCTACCAGAAGAAAATGTTGCCGGGGTTCTAACCTCTCAGGCTCAGGAATATGAACCAGAACTAAGTCAGGAGCAATTGGTCAATGAAGCATTAAATAATCCAGTAGGTTCGGAAAAATTAGCAAAACTGGCAGAGAACAAAGAAGATGTAGTTATAATCTGCAGTGACCATACTAGGCCAGTTCCCAGTAAATTCTTAATTCCTCCAATGTTAGCTGAAATCAGAAAAGGCAATCCCAAAGCCAATATTAACCTTTTAATCGCCACTGGTTTTCATAGGCCCTCCAGTGAAAAGGAGCTAATAGAGAAATTTGGCTCAGATATTGTCGATAATGAGAAGATAATAATGCATAAGAGCACTGTAGATGAAGATATGGTAGATTGCGGTAAGTTACCTTCAGGGGGAAGGTTAAAACTCAATAGAGTTGCTGCAGAAGCAGATCTTCTTCTGGCAGAAGGGTTTATTGAACCTCATTTTTTCGCTGGTTTTTCTGGAGGGAGAAAGAGTGTTCTACCAGGTGTGGCTAGTAAGGAAACGGTTTTGGCAAATCATTGCGGTGAATTTATAGCCCATGAAAAGGCGAGAACTGGCATTATAGAGGGAAATCCAATGCATGAAGATATGATCTTCGCTGCTAAAAAGGCAGGTCTGGCCTTTATCTTGAATGTAGCCATCAACGAAGATAAAGAGATTATAAAGGCCTTTGCCGGTGATTATGTAAAAGCTCATGAACAGGGCTGTGAATTTGTCAAAAATATTGCCGGCGTCAAGGCTGAACCGGCCGAGGTTGTTATCACTACTAATGGCGGTTATCCTCTGGATCAGAATATCTATCAAGCTGTCAAGGGTATGACGGCGGCTGAAGCAACCTGTAAGGAAAATGGGGTAATCATAATAGCAGCTGAATGCTCTGATGGTCATGGCGGCGAAAGTTTTTATAAGACCTTCACAGAGGCAGCTGGTATTCAAGAAATCAGGAGCAAAATAAAGAGCAGAGATAGAAATGAGACAGTGCCTGACCAGTGGGAGTCACAGATATTAGCTCGTATTCTTGACAAATTCAAAGTTATAATGATAACAGGTGCCCCTAAGGAAATGGTGGAAAATATGTATATGAAAAAAGCAGATAGTATGGAAGAAGCCCTTAAAATGGCTGAGGAAGAGCTAGGACTTACTGAGTATAAAATAACTGTAATTCCTGATGGAGTAGGAGTTATTGTAGAATAATTAATATTAAGCTATCTCTATAAACTTAAATTCACAGCAAAATATTTTGGAAGAAACAGAGACATTTCCTTGTCTCTGTTTCTTAATTTCAATGCTATATTTTGCAGGGAAAAAATTTATATTCACGAATTAGTATAGGAGGAGGTTTAACTTGACTATGGAATTAGAAGAGGAAATTCAAATTGCCAGTGAACTGAGCATAAAAGCCGGAGAAAAGATTAAAGAGATTTATCACAAGCATAATTATGAGGTAGATTTAAAAGCTGATGAAACGCCAATCACTACAGCTGATAAAAGGGCTAATGAAATAATAGTCTCTGGCTTAGAAAATTTTAATAATGAATTAAAAAAGAGCAAAAATATTGTCTATGCAATTCTCTCTGAAGAAAGTTTTGATGATAAATCCAGATTACATAAAGATTGGTGTTGGGTTGTGGACCCCCTTGATGGGACAAAAGGTTTTGTCAAGCGCAACGGCGATTTTACTGTAAATATATCCCTGGTTTATCAAAGAAGACCTGTTCTAGGTGTTATTTATATCCCTTTAAGGGAAGAACTATATTATGCTGTAAAAAATAAAGGGGCTTATCTGATGAAAAATTCAAAGAGCAGTAAAATTTCTCAATCTCTCCCTCTTCCCTGGAAAGATAGTTTTGCTAACGATAATTTTTGTCGCTTAGAAGTCTCACGGCGCAAGAAAAATTTGCGTGTGGTCAAAAGTCGCTCCCATGCTTCTCCCAAATTAAATGACCTTTTAGCTAGATCTAACAATATTGCTGAAATAAAAAAAGTAGGCAGTTCAATAAAAGGTTGTTTAATAGCTAAAGGAGAAGCAGAGATTTATTATCGTTTCTCTCCCTGCATGGAATGGGATATTGCTGCCATGGATATTATCATTAATGAAGCTGGAGGTATTATGCGAAAATTTAATACTGATGATATCTTATACTATAACAACGAGAAAAATATTGTTGACACCGGTTTTTATACTATAAATAATTGGCAAAATAAACTTTTATAAACTATAATGTAAAAATTTTATTAAAATATGCAGGAAAATTTCCTCCGGTGGTGAATAACCTATTTAAGCAATAAATATTTAGAAAAAATAGCAGACCTGATAGAGCTAAAAGGGGGGAGGAAAATTAATGGCTGAAACGAAAATTTTCTTCAAAGAACCAAAAAAGAATATACTTTCTTTAGATGATGCAGGGCGTATTGTAATTCCAGAAAATATAATGCTGCAATTGGGAATCAACAAAGGCGATGATGTAGAGATGAATCTTTATAATAATAGCAGATTAATTGTTTCCAAAGTAAAAAAGACAGTATAATTTAATATTAATAGTTAAAAAATAAACATAAAAAAAAACGAAGATGAAATTTTTATCTTCGTTTTTTTATATTAAACTATAAATTGGAAGATAACTTAATATTTGTTTAAATTTAATGATTTAGATGTTATAATTGAAAAAATAATTTAAAGGCAGGAGGAAATAATTTGAGTATGGTAATTTCCAAAGGCTATATTTTAATATTGCTTGCCTCAGTTTTTTGGGGAACTTCAGGTACCGCTCAAACCTTTGCCCCTGAATATGCTTCACCAGCTGCAATAGGAGCTATCAGGATGAGTGGTGGAGGTTTAGTGCTATTTTTTTATGCCCTATTAACTAACAAACTACCAGATTTGCGAAACTGGCCTATTAAAATATCTTTTTATGCAGCTCTGTGCATTTCAGCCTATCAATTATTCTTTTTTTCTGCAGTTAGAGAAACTGGAGTGGCCGTTGCTACAGTGGTCACCATGGGTAGTTCTCCTGTTTTAGCCGGTATTATGGCCTGGATAGCGTATCAAGAAAAGCCAGGGTTAAGCTGGTATTTTGCCACCTTTTTGGCTATTGCTGGTTGTGCCTTGTTGCTATTACCTGAAGGAGAAACAGTAGTTGAGCCACTGGGAATACTATTATCTCTTGGTGGAGGGGCTGTCTATGCCTTATATGCGCTGATCAGTAAAGATCTCTTACAGGATAGAGATGCCGAAACTGTTATCTCAGTGGTTGGGCTTTTAGGAGGGTTTATTTTATTTCCTATCCTGGTAACTAATAGACCAACATGGTTATTAGAAGCAAGAGGTTTGCCAGTGGGATTATATTTAGGGATATTTTCTATGGCCCTCCCTTATCTATTGTTTAATTTGGGTTTAACCTTAGTTCCAGTTTCCAATGCTATGACTTTAACTTTAACAGAGCCCTTAACAGCTGCCCTACTTGGCATTTTTCTAGTAGGAGAAAGACTTGTATTCTTAAATTATATAGGTTTATTTACTATCCTGGCAGGAATAACCTTTTTAACAATAACAGGCCGGGAAACCAGAAACTAAACCTTACTAGAGTTTGCAAAAAGTAATTTTACTCCATTATTATTATTTATCACTTGAATATTAACGGAATGTTATATATACTAAAATCAAGCAATTTTGTTAAATTATATTAATTATTTTGATTGTCTCACTTACATCACGGGCCCAGAAATCAGCTCCAATCTCCTGCCATAGGTCTGGATAAACGTTAAAGGGTTGTCCCCCAACTAAGATTTTGATGTTTTTCGTCTTTCTATCATTCCGCAGAAAAGAGATGATATTTTTAAGGGAATTAACGTTGCTAGACATGGTGGCAGAAATTGCAAGTAAATCTATCTGCCCCTCTAGGATAAAGTTTCTTATATTTTCAACTGGTAATTCACTGGGTAAATAATGAGTATGCCATCCCTTTAAGGTGAAAGTATCTGTTATCATTTGAATGCCAATATTATGGTGTTCTCCTGGAGCTGTTAAAGCCAGCATTCTTTTAGCACTATCAGGGCTTTTATTATCAGAATCTTCATTGGCAAAGCCATTTTTAGGAAAAAACAGTCGCAATTGAGCCATCAAATCATTGATAGTCGAGGAATAATGTCTTTCATCTTCAATAGTAAATTTATTGGTTTCCCATAAATTTCCTACAGAATAAAGAATAGGGGTGAATAAATTAGAATAAATATCTTCATAGGTCTGAGGAGAATCAAAGTCAGAATAATTGTCTTTAAGGAACTGAAAAATATCCCTTCTAGATCTATTGCTCAACAATTCAAAAAACCTTTTCACCTTTTCGTCAGCTAAAAAGTCCTCTGCTGATTGTAATTCAGGTCTTTCTTGTTTGAGGAAATGATCTATTCTAGTGGGATTGCTTGTTCTACCCAGTAGATAGTCAAGAGATACATTGAAGTAATCAGCAATCTCTTTTAAAGTTTTTTGTCCCGGAAAGCGGTCGTTATTCTCATAGTTAGTTATTGTGGTTTGAGCTAAACCCAAAATATCGGCTAAGTCCACCTGTCTTAAATTATGGTTTTGCCTTAACTTTTTAAGTCTTTTACCAAAATCGCCCATTTATATAACCTCATTTCTTTTTGAAGTAGAATTTGTGTTTAATTATTTTTCCCTTTAATGATATTCTATCACATATTGAAATAAAATTCTATAGTTTCACTTCTATAATTGCTTATTTAGCAAAATTTTTCCACAACAGAACTAAAGGAGGAGTTTAAAGTGAAGGATATTGGAATTATTGGAGCAGGCCCTGGAGGCCTGGCTGCCGGGATGTTATTAGCGGCAAAGGGTTTTAATGTTGAAATTTTTGAGGCCCGGGATAAAGTTGGAGGAAGAAATGGTTGGATTGAAGAGGAGGGCTTTATTTTTGATATTGGTCCAACCTTTTTGATGATGAGTTTTATCTTAGAAGAAATCTTTGCCGAAACAGGCCATGATCTTCATGATTATGTAGACTTAAAATTAATGGATCCCTTTTATCAGTTGATCTTTGCAGATGGAAAAAAATTAAAACCCTCTATTGATCCAGAGGACTTCAAAAATTCAATAGAGAATATAAATCCCGGTGATGCCAGGGGCTATGATAATTATATGAAGGATAATGCAAAAAAAATGCGTTATACTTTACCGGTTTTGCAGCGGCCCTATACTTCAATCTTTGATATAATCAATTTTGATATTATAAAATTATTAACAGTGTTAAACCCCCAGAGAAGCCTCTGGGATGAATTAGGCAGATTTTTTTCTGATGATAGAGTTAAAGTTGGTTTTACCTTTCAGTCGAAGTATTTAGGCATGTCGCCCTTTAATTGTCCATCCATGTTTAGTATTTTACCCTTTATTGAATATCGCTGGGGTGTTTATCATGTAATAGGAGGTTTAAACCAGTTAGCTCAGGCTATGGCCAGGGTTTTCACAGAATTAGGGGGAACAATTAATTTAAATTCTGAGGTGGCAGAGGTTAAATTAACAGGCAAATCTGCCACTGGTCTTAGACTAACAGACGGCCAGGAAAAAAGCTTTGCTGAAATAATCATGAATTCAGATTTTGCCTGGTCCATGAAAAATTTATTTCCTCCAAAGAGCAGAAAAAAGTACACCGATGAAAATTTAGACAGTAAAAACTATTCCTGCTCGACTTTCATGCTCTATTTAGGACTTGATGATGAATATAATGAACTTGAACACAATAATGTCTTTATAGCTAAGGATTATGAGAAAAACTTTTTAGAAATTGAATCAGAGAAAAAACTATCTCAGGACCCCTCTTTTTACGTGCAAAACGCTTCCATAACAGATCCTGAAGTTGCTCCTGAAGGAAAGACAGCTCTTTATATATTAGTCCCTGTAGCAAACTTAAAAGCTACCATTAACTGGCAAGAAGAAAAAGATAAATTCAGAGACTTAATTTTAGATAAACTGGCTGAAAAATTAGATGATGATAATATCAGAAATAAAATAATTTTTGAGAAGGTCATTACCCCCTTAGACTGGCGAGATGATATGAGAGTTGGTTATGGAGCAACCTTTAATTTAGGACATAACTTAAATCAGATGCTCGTATTTAGACCACGAAATAAATTCGAGGAGTTTAATAATATGTGGTTGGTTGGAGGAGGGACTAATCCCGGTAGCGGTTTGCCCACTATATATGAATCTGGCAGAATTGCAGCTAATCTAATCCAGAAGAAATATGGCTTAGAATATACCTTCAACAGGAAAAATGATTTAGAGCAAATCTTTCAAAGGCAGGATCTTCAGCCTGACTCTTGACTTATAGATGAAAATAAGGGATAATATTTTTAGGAGAAAGGAGTGATGTTAATGTGTGGTAATATTGCTATGCTGGAAGATTTAAAAGAAGGGGCAGACTTAGTCCGTTTTAAAGACCATCTTTTCTTTGTCTGGAATGGAGAGAGGAATATCAGGATTTATAGCGAAGGCGGCCAATTGATGGATGGCATTGAAGCAGATAAAAAGTTGCAAAAAGATGAGGTATTAGAAAATATCAATGAATATTTAGTGAATAGAGCTGTACAGAAATCCTAAGTTAGTCAGTTGATATTAAATATTAATTTAATCCTTAAATGTATGGGTGGCCTTTTAAAGGCCACCTTTTTGGCTGATTGCTATTGACTGGTACTTTAAAAAGCAGATAAGGAGCAGATATAATATGCAGATTAAATATATACTTTTAATTATGCTATTATTTTTTGGGGTTATTCTGTTGCTTAACATTTTGCAATTGATTAAGGCCCGGTTTTTTCCTGATAAATATTATAAGCAAAAATTTTTAGCTTTAAAAAATGAACCAGCAATTTTTGCTCATCGTGGGAAGAGTGAGGATTACCTGGAAAATTCTCTTGATTCAATTATAAACGCCCTTAATCAAGGGGCAGATGGTTTAGAGATAGATATCCGCCTCACAAAGGATAATCAAATTGTTGCCTTTCATGATGAAGATTTAAATCGCTTAACAGGAATAGATGAAAAGATAAGAAATTTAACTTTAGAGGAATTAAAAGATATTGATTTATTAGTTGAAGAGGAAAAAGGAGAAAATAGGAGAGGTAATAAAATAAAGTGTAAGATTGCCTCTTTAAAGGAGATTTTGAATCAGTTTATGCCCATCCCTCTGATAATAGAATTGAAAGATGAGCAAGAGGAATTGATAAAGGAGCTGGCATCCTTAATTAATCACTCTGACATAACTGATAATATTCTATTGGGAAGTTTTGACTATAAGACCATTAAAAGAACTAGAGAAGAGATTTCTGCAGTACCTACCACCGCCTCAAAGAAAGAAGCCATAATCTTTTATCTTTTGGCTCATCTAGGAATTGCAGGCTGGCTTGATTGGGATTTTAAGGCTTTCTCGCTACCAACTTATTATCTTGGTTTGCCGGTATTGACACCTATTTTTCGTACTGCTGCCAGGGCAGCAGGGATTAAAATTTTTATTTGGACTATAAATGATCCCCAGGAGTTTCAGAGGCTGGCCAAGATGGAAGTCCATGGGATAATGACTGATTATCCTGAGAAAATGGCTAAAAAGTTTTAACAGAATCTATGTGTTAGATAAATGGGAAATTTAATATTCAATCCTGATTAACTTGACAAAATGAAACGAGCTATTTATAATATTTATCAATGGACAAATAAATTTAATTATTAAAGGATATAATTTGCAAATTTTAATTAGAGCCATTTAAAATATATAAAATAACAGCAAAAGTTTTAAATTTTTTAATCCAGTAATCCAGTACATATAAGATAATTATTTATAGCCTTTGAGAGGGTGGCATACTTAAGTGAAAGCAATTGAGAATAGCAAACAGGATATAATAGATCAACCATTATTACCTACCCTGCTTAGATTATCCTGGCCAATAATAATTGGACAGGGTATGCATTTGATGTATCAGCTGGCTGATACCTTCTGGGTAGGTAGACTTGGCCCTGAATACTTAGCAGCCATTTCTCTGGCCTTTCCTTTATTATTTATAGTTTATTCTATGGGGGCTGGTTTTTCCATAGCAGGAGTAGCTCTTGTTTCTCAGTATACAGGAGCTGAAAGGCCTGATATGGCAAGTAAAGCTACCGGACAAATATTTATATTTGCAATATTTATCTCAATCTGGTTTACAGCTGCAGCCCTTATCTTTGCTGAAGAGTTGTTTTTGTTGATCGGGGCTGAACCCGAGGTGCTGCCTCTAGCATTAGATTATTTTCGCATCTATGTCTCCGGTATCCCGATAATATTTATTTACTATATTTTTTCTGCAGCCCTAGAAGGAATTGGAGATACTATAACTCCCATGAAAATCAAAATCTTCACAGTTATATTAAATATTATTTTAGATCCCTTCTTGATTTTTGGCTGGTTTTTCTTCCCGGCAATGGGGATTGGCGGAGCCGCTTTAGCTACTGTTTTATCCCGGTTAGCAGCTGGAATTGTGGGTATCTATATAATGTTCTGGAATAAAACTCAGTTAAAATTAAAATTAAGACATTTAGTTCCTGACTTTACAATGATTAAAAAAATATTAAAGATTGGTACTCCTGCTGCCCTAGGAGACTCGGCCTTGGCCCTGGCTCTTACGGTAATGACAGGGATTGTAGCTGACTTTGGTACGGCAACAGTAGCTGCCTGGGGAGTAGCCAATAGAATAACCTCTGTAATAAGAATGCCGGCCTTTGGCCTGGGAAGAGCCACAGGTGTTATGGTAGGGCAGCATTTAGGGGCAGACCAACCAGATGAAGCAGGAAAAGTATCCTGGCTGGGGACTGGTGTGACCTTTGTATTTCTCTTTGGACTGGCTTTATTATTGCTTTATTTTTCTCCCTATCTCATTGGGTTTTTCACCGATGACCCTGAGGTTATTGATATTGGAACTGAATATTTGATTTTAGCTGGCTTTGCCTACTCTTTTTTAGGGGCTCAAATTGTAATCAGTGGAGCTTTAAATGGAGCTGGCAAAACTATTCCTCAAACATTTTTCCGCTTGTTGACACTCTGGGTTTATCAAATACCCTTCTCTTACCTGCTGGCCCATATTTTTAATTGGGGAAGACAGGGCATCTGGTGGGGCATACTCTTTGCCAAAATTTTAGGAGTGCTGACATTGATAATTTGGTTTCAAAGAGGAACCTGGAAGTCAAAGGAGATATAATATAAGTATTGGGGGCAAATATTATGAGGGAGTCCTTGATTTATCTCTGGCAGGAGAACAGCCTGATTGAAGTAGGCAACTTTTTTTTAATTCTTCTTGTTGGAGGAATATTGCTCTGGGGATTACAAAAATTTATAATTAAATATCTGCACAGAATGATGGAAAAACGCTGGCCGGAAGCAGATAAATTTATTTTGACTGTAGATAGTTTATTGACATTTTTATTATGGACAATATTAATTAATTTTGCCCTGCAGCAGTTATATCTAACTGATTTTTTACAGCGCTCCATTAACTCCATTGTTATAGCTATTATTATTATACTTGCAGTATTAATATTACAGAAAACGATTTATTTTTTATTAAAACAATATTTAAAACATAGAACTGATGCCGATGACAAGCAGGAAAAAATCTTTGCTCTGGTCTGGGGTATATTCAAGGTTTTTATCTGGTTATTTGCCTTTTTATTTTACCTTGATAATTTAGATATTCAAATTTCAGGTTTAATAGCCGGCTTAGGAATAGGTGGAGTGGCCATTGGCTTTGCCTCCCAATCAGTAATACAGGATATCTTCAGTTATTTTACAATCCAATTTGATAAACCCTTTGAGGTAGGAGATTTTATTGTAGTAGGTGATTTTAGAGGCATTGTAGATTATATCGGTGTTAAAACCACTCGTTTAAAAAGTCTATCTGGTGAACAGTTAGTTATTTCCAATGGGGATTTGACCAATTCCAGAATTCAAAACTTTCGCAGAATGCAGAGACGGAGAATCAATTTTAAATTTGGCGTTGTATATGAAACTTCTCTGGAAAAATTACGAGAAATACCTCCTTTGATAAAAAATATTATTGAGAATATAGATAATACCGAAGTAGATAGAGTACATTTTCATGAATATGGTGATTTTAGTCTGATCTTTGAAGTGGTTTATTTTGTTAATAGCAGAGAATATATTGATTATATGAATATTCAGCAGGAAATAAACTTCAAAATGAAAAAAGAATTTAGTGACCGAGGTATAGATTTTGCTTTCCCAACTAGAACAATACAATTAAAAAATAATCTTAATCATCTTTATAATAGTCAAAATAATAGTGAAAGAGAGACGAGATTTGATAATCTGGATTAGCTGGTGGTTATATCTGTAAAATTACTGAAAAATTTCATTTGAGTCTTTTTTAATTTCTGCAAAAATGATATAATTAAAGCAAAGATTGGAGTGAAAGGAGGGCTTACCAATGCTGAAGATGAAAGTACAGGCAGTGGGCATCAATGTTAGTAGCCAAGCTCCAGTAGTCCTACTTCAGGAAGAAAATGGAGAGGGAGTTCTGCCTATTGTTGTTGGCCCAGCTGAGGCTAAAGCTATCACTATTGCCAGAGAAGGTATCGAACTACCTCGCCCTATAAGTTATGATCTTATGAATAACATCTTTTCAGAATTAGCAATAGATCCAGAAAGAGTAATAATATCAGATTTAAGAGATAATACCTTTTATGCTAGGCTGGAAATTAACCAGAAGGGAGAAAAATATTCTATTGATTCTCGCCCCAGTGATGCTATCAACATTGCTCTGCGGACGGAAACACCTATTTATTTAGCGGAAGAGGTAGCCCATAGAGCTTTAGTTAGAGAAAGGCCAGAAGAAGATGAGGAATCAATAAGTCAGGAAGTGGAGAATGAGAGGGAACGTTTTCGCAAATTCGTAGATAATGTTTTTGATAACGTAAATCCTGATTTATAATCATAAACATTATTATTTGACAGATTTATTATTATTATATATAATTAAAAACAGTTGTTATTGATATTTTATGTCATTGGAAAATAATAAATAAAAGAGCTCGTTAAGTGAGGCTACTGTATAAACACAGGCTGCTGCCCGGAAACGTCCAGAGACGCCAACGGGTATAACAGATTTTCCCGGCCTAAGGGAAGTTTAAGGCAGCTGATGTTTATTGACATCTACGTTGTGCAGTGCCAAATCCTGGACAAGGAGCTAGCTTACTTCAATTTTGAAATATTGAAAATTTGCGGTTTCCTGTTCAGGGAGACCGCTTTTGTTTTTGCCAGAGTTAATCCATGTTATCTAATAAAGGCAGCAGCTAATATAAATGAGAAGGCCCTGGAAAATGCCCTGATGGTATAAAAGGCAAAAATTATCGAGGTGATAAAAAATGCCAATTTATGAAAAGGCTATTAAGATGCTGGCTGAAGAAAATATTTCATCATTAAAGAAATTATTAAATGAAGAGGATTTAGTTGATTTAGTGCAGCTTATGCGGCAGCTGGATCCTGATTTGAGGGTGATCTGCTTTCGTCTATTGAATAAAGATTTAGCTATGAACCTCTTTGAAAAATTAGAAGTAGAGTTACAGGAACAGTTGATAACTGATTTTGCCGATACGGAAGCCAATGCTACCTTCAAAGAATTAGCCCCTGATGACAGGGTGCGTCTGCTGGATGAGCTGCCAGCTCGAGTAGCCAAAAAACTGTTGCAAAACTTGAGTAGAGAAGAAAGAAGTCAAACTTCAGAATTATTGGGTTATGAAGAGGAGACAGCCGGAAGAATGATGACTCCAGAATACGTCAGATTTCGTAAAGGAACTACTGTAAAAGAGGCTATTGATAAATTAAGAGCGATTGGTAAGGATAAAGAGACTATTTATAATATTTATGTCACCGATGAGACAAGAATTTTAGAAGGAACTGTTTCTTTAGAAGATATTATAATGGCTGAACCTGATATTACCATTGAAGAAATAATGGATCAGGATCCTATAAAAGTAACCACAGAGGTAGATCAGGAGGAAGTTGCCAGGATATTACAGGATCAAGATATGCTGGCGGTACCTGTCGTTGACAAAGAAGAGCGCCTGGTAGGATTAGTCACTATTGATGATGCCCTGGATATTTTAGAAGAGGAGACCACTGAAGACATTTTCGAAATGGCTGGTCTTTCTGCCATGAGAGAAGAAGAGGCAGGGAAGAGTAGAAAAGTCATCGATGGCTCTTTACCTGAGATCTGGCGAGTCCGTTTGCCTTTTTTGTTAATAGCTCTGGCGGGGGGGTTAATGGCTGGAGTTGTAATTGAAGGCTTTGAAGAGACCTTAGAGGCCATTGCGGCAGTTGCTATATTTATTCCTGTAATTATGGATATGGGTGGAAATGTAGGTACTCAGTCTTCTACAATATTTGCTAGAGGTCTGGTCTTAGGTCATATTAATGTGAGAAGGTTTTTAAAATACTTTTTTAAAGAGATGGCAGTAGGGGCTACTATGGGTACCCTCTTAGGAATCCCGGCCGGTTTAATTGCTTATTTCTGGCAGGCCGAAGCTGGTTTTGGTTTCGCAGTAGGTATTTCACTGGCTTTAACTGTTTTATTAGCCAGTACTTTAGGGTTTTTAATTCCCTTTATTTTGTTTAAATTAAATCTTGATCAGGCAGCTGGCTCTGACCCAATAATAACAACTTTAAAGGATATCACCGGACTGGTAATTTACTTTTCTTCAGTACAATTATTCTTATCTCATTTAATGTAAAACTTATAAAGTAATCATTAATATCATTCTTTTGGCCGCTTCTTACAGAGAAAATTAAAGAAGCGGTCATCTTTATTAATTATTTTTATATGATATAATGGAACAAAATATTATCAATCAATAACTAATTATCTCTTGCTGTAAATTTAGACTTATATTAAAATTTTAATACTAGTTATAATAACAAGGAGCTGATATGCAAGATGAACTCAGTGGGTATTTGTCTGGGAGCAACAAATATTAAAATAGTTGAATTAGAGACTGAAAAATCTCAGCAAGATATTAACAAATTAGAGCTTGAGGATATGCCCATAAATATTAATAACTATGTTATTGAGCAGCACGGAGGCGATGTTAGGTCTAAGTTTTCTGATTTATTTGCCGAACATAATTTAGAGGACAAAAGAACTTATGTTACAGGAAGAAAATTTAAATCAGCTTTAAATGCTAAGCGAATGCCAGAGCCTGAAGCTACTGAGATAGCATATAAATTTTTATCCTCCAGTTATAATGAGGTTGATGCCATTGTTAGTGCTGGTGGAGAAACTTTCTTGGTCTATGAACTCAATGATGATGGTAGCATGGCAAATGTTTATACCGGCAGTAAATGTGCTTCGGGAACAGGAGAATTTTTCCAGCAACAGATTAAAAGAATGGGCCTGGATATTTCTGAGGCTATTGAAGAGGCCAAAGAAGATAATCCCTATAAAGTAGCTGGTCGCTGTTCAGTATTTTGCAAAAGTGATTGCACCCATGCCTTAAATAAAGGAAAGGATAAAGGGCGGGTTGTTGCCGGTCTCTGTGAGATGATGGCCGATAAAATAATGGAATTGATATATAAATGTCAGGCGGAAAAAATCATGCTGGTAGGTGGACTAAGCAAAAATAGAGTTCTTGTCAGTATTCTGAAGGAAAGATTAAAAGAAGTGGTGGTTCCCCGGGAAGCTGCTTACTTTGAAGCTTTAGGGGCAGCCTTAAAAGCTTTACAGGAAGGCAAAAAAATTCCCGCAGGTAATCTCTTTACTGCAAAAGAAGCCTCTTTTGATATTCATCCCCCCTTAAAAGAGTACATGGATAAAGTGACTTTTCATAATATCAAAAGAGATGATCCCAAACCTGGAGACCGTTGCATTTTAGGCTTAGACGTGGGTTCAACCACCACCAAAGCAGTCTTATTAAGAGAAAATGATGAAGCTTTGCTGGCCTCGGAATATCTACGTACTGAAGGCGATCCAGTAGGGGCGGCAAAAAATTGCTATCAAAGTATAGCTGACCAGATTGGAGATTGCCAGATAGAAGTTATTGGATTGGGAGTCACTGGTTCAGGCAGAAGGATTACTGGTTTACATGCTTTGACTGATTCCATTATGAATGAGATTATAGCTCATGCTTCGGGAGCTGTTTATTTTGATTCAGAGGTAGATACAATTTTTGAAATTGGAGGCCAGGATGCTAAATATACTTATTTAATTAACCAGGTACCGACTAATTATGCCATGAATGAAGCCTGTTCAGCAGGAACAGGTTCTTTTTTAGAGGAGGCTGCTGAGGATTTTCTTGATGTGGAGATGCTGGAGATAGCCGATAAGGCGCTGCAGGGCAATACTCCTCCCAATTTTAATGATCAGTGCTCGGCTTTTATCGGTAGTGATATTAAAACCGCCATTCAGGAAGGTTTGAGCATCAATGATATCTGTGCAGGCCTGGTATATTCTATCTGTTTAAATTATACCAATAGAGTAAGAGGAAATAGGCCCATGGGAGATAAAATATTTATGCAGGGTGGGGTTTGCTATAATAGGGCTGTTCCCATGGCAATGGCTGCCCTTACAGGTAGAGATATAATTGTACCTCCTGAGCCAGGTTTGATGGGGGCCTTTGGAGCTGCTTTAGAGACTGCAAGTAAAATTGAAAATAATATGATTGAGGCTAAAAAATTTGATCTAACAGAATTAGCTGAGAGAGAAGTAGAATATTTAGATGATTTTATCTGTCAGGGAGGAGAGACTGACTGTGATAGAAAATGTCAGATTAATGTCTTAAAAATCAAGGAAGAGAAACATCTCTTTGGGGGAATATGTAATAAATATATGAACTTTCAGGGAGATTCATCGGTAGAGGATATTGATAGCTTAAATCTAGTTAAAGAGAGAAAAAGGATTGTCTTCGATGAATTTAAAGCTTCTCCTGAACCTGGAGCCAAGAAAGGGACTGTAGGTTTAAACCGTTCCCTGACTGTTCATACTCTCTTTCCTCTTTATTCTCACTTTTTTGCTGAGTTGGGTTATGAGGTGGTATTACCTGATGAACCATCTCCTGAAGGCATTCAACAACAATCTGCGGCCTTCTGTTATCCTATAGAGCTAAGTCATGGTTATATGTATGATTTAATTAAGAATAAAAAACCAGATTATGTATTTTTACCCCAGGTGAAGGGGCTTTATGTTGCCAATAGTCCTGAAGAGGGAATTATCTGTCCCATGGCCCAGGCTGAACCCTATTATCTATCAGCCACCTGGGAAGAACTAAGCAATGAGAAAATGTTAGCTCCCGTACTTGATTTTAAAGATGGCTTTGATGAAGTCTTTGATAAATTTATGGCTCTGGCTGAATATATAGGTGAAGGCAGATTAAAGGCCCATAAAGCCTGGGAGAAGGCGATTAAGGCCCAGCAAAAATTCCAGCAACGGCTTAAGGAAAAAGGACAGGAAGCACTGGAGAAAGTGGAGAATCATCCTGCTAATCGAGCTACTGTGATTTTTGGCAGGCCCTATAATGCTTTTGCTACTGAAGCTAACTTAGGTATTCCCCATAAGTTTGCCTCCCGCGGTGAACTGGTGATACCCTTTGATATGCTGCCTATAGAAAGAGAAGAGGTCTTTGATCAGATGTATTGGTCCATTGGACAACTTATATTAAAGGGTAGTAAATTTGTCAGCAACCATCCCCAACTTTTTGGCACATATATTACTAATTTTAGCTGTGGTCCTGATGCCTTTTTATTAAATTATTTCAGGGAAGATAATGGCAATAAACCTACTCTGACCTTAGAATTGGATAGCCATACTGCTGATGTGGGTTTGAATACTAGAATAGAAGCCTTTTTGGATATAGTGAGCAGATACCGCAAGTTGGAAATAACCCAGAGAGAAGAGAAGAAAGCTGGAAATTATCAACCAGCTGAAATAGTTAAAGATAAAGGAGAAATTAAAGTTATAACCTCGGACAAAAAGAAATTTACTTTAGATCACCCCAGAGTAAAGGTGTTGATCCCTTCCATGGGGAGAATCAATTCTCAGGGAGTAGCAGCCGCTTTTCGCTATATAGGGGTAGATGCTGAAGCCTGTCCCCCTCCTGGAGAAGCAGAATTGAAAAGAGGAAGAGCAAATGCTACTGGAAAAGAATGTCTGCCCTACATTCTTACCATGGGAACAATGTTAAATAGAGTGGGAGAGAAAAAAGATGAAGACAAAGTTATCGTTTATTTTATGGCTGAATCAAGTGGCCCCTGTCGTCTGGGCCAGTATAGTGTTTCCATGAGAAATTTGATCCGCAAAAAGAAGATAAATAATGTGGCAGTTTTATCTCTGAATTCTAACACCGGTTATAGTGATTTGGGTATAGAGTTTAGCAGAAGGGCCTGGAAGGCTTTAGTGTTAGGTGAGGTTTTGACTGATATATATAGCGCCGTACTGGCTCTGGCAGTGAACCCCGACAGGGCTTTAGAGAAGTTTGAAGATAGTCGCCAGAAAATAATGGCTGCTATGGCTGAGAAGAGCTGGGGAAGAGTAAAGGACCTTCTAGAGGTAGAGGCAGAGAAGTTATCTCAAATAGAGTTGCATACACCCCTGGATGAGGCAAAAAAAGTCGCTTTAACTGGCGAAATCTATGTAAGAAATGATCAATTCTCTCGGAGGTTTTTGATCAAAAAACTGGCAGAGAAAAATATTGTAACAACAGTAACTCCAGTAACAGAGTGGATCTATTATGCTGATTATTTAATTCAAAATAAGCCTGAGATCAGTAAGAGGTCCTTTATTTATAATATTATTAATAGGTTTGCCGGATTTTACAAAAGAAAGGTTGAGAAAGACATTAAGAATATAATGGCTAAGTCCGGTCTCAGTGATAATCATTTAATTGATGTTGACAAAATTGTTGAAACCGGGGAAGAGCTTTTAAGCCTTGACTTAACAGGAGAGACAATTTTAACTATTGGAGGAACAATAGCGGAGATAGTTGATGAGGTAGATGGAGTTTTAGCCATTGGACCCTTTGGCTGTATGCACCATCGTGTCTCGGAATCAATCATAACCGATAAGTTAGAGAATATGAAAGAAAGACTGGCAGCAGAGGATAGTTTAGGCAAAGAAGCAATAGATAATTTTGCCCGTCTGCCTTTTCTGGCTATTGAATCTGATGGTAATGCATTTCCTCAGGTTATCGAAGCTCGGCTGGAAGCCTTTTGCCTGCAGGTGGAAAGAATAAATGAATTCAAAAATGAAGGTGAACTGCAGGAGTTAAAAAAAGATGCTTGAAAATCTAACCTAATTTTTAAAGGTTTAGAACGGAGGATATAAGATGGAACTAAAAGAAATATTGAAAAAAGTGGTGGCCAATAGGGATGAATGGTTAGAGTTGCGTTATCACAAAAGAACAAGCCTGGACATTGAAGTAAAAAATGGTAGGCTAAGAGAAGCGACCAGAAATATTCTCAGTGGAGTGGCCATCAGAGCTCTGGTAGATGGATGCTGGGGTTTTGTTTCCACCTCTGAAACCTCCTATGCCGGGTTAAGTAAAGCTGTTTCTCAAGCATGCAAATCTGCTAAAGAAGCAGCTCCTTTAAAAAAGGAAAAAGTAAAGGGCTTAGCTTCCTTACCTGCAAAGAAAGAGAAGGTTGATTTTGCCAGGAGTAACAACCAGCAGAAAGAAACAAGTCTAGAGGAAAAAATAAGGGAAATTAGGCAGGCCGATAATTTGCTCCAAAAGGCCGGAGAAGATATTATTGCCAGTCAGGTTTCCTATTCTGAATACCAGGATGAGAAAATCATTGTGACCTCTGATGGAATTGAAGTTGAAATAACTGATCCTAAATGTGATGTGGGAGTAGTCGCCTATGGCGTTAAGGATTCTCAACAGGAAAGAGCCCATGTCAGTAAAAGTATTACAGGAAACTGGACTGAGCTCTTTTCTGAAAAGAGCTTAGCAGACTTAGTAGATGAGGCAGTTTCTTTACTGCGTCAAAGATTAACCGCAGAACATGTCAGCGGTGGAGAGTATCAGGTAATTTTAGACCCTGCCCTGGTGGGAGTTTTAGCTCATGAAGCTATTGGCCATACAGTAGAAGCTGACTTTGTTGAAGCTGGTTCTGTAGTACAGGGCAAGATAGGTGAGCAGGTCGCTAGTGAATTGGTCACTTTGGTTGATGATGGTAATGCTGCTGGTGCTGGCAGAACTTTAGTAGATGATGAAGGCTGTCAGGCAGATAAAACCATAATTATAGATAAGGGTATCTTGCAAAACTATCTTCATAATAGAGAAAGTGCCTTCAAATATGATACTGAGCCTGGCGGTAATGCCAGGGCTTTTACCTATAGGGATGAACCAATTATTAGAATGACAAACACTTATATTAGGCCTGGTAAAAGTGAACTTGCTGAAATGATTGAGGGAGTTTCAGAGGGGTTTTTATTAAAGGGCATGGCCCAGGGCGGACAGGCTGACTCGACTGCTGAGTTTATGTTTGATGTTCTTGAAGCCTACAAGATAGAAGAGGGTCAGATATCTCATCCAGTTAAGGGCATAACATTAACAGGTCAAGCCTTTGAAGTTTTAAAAAGCGTAGATGCAGTGAGTAAAGATTTTGCCTTAGACCTAGGCAGGGGCTACTGTGGCAAAGGTCAGCCTGCCAAAGTAGACGCCGGAGGCCCCTATATACGCTGCAAACTTATGATAGGAGGACAGCAGTAATGGAAAGGAAAAAAGATGATGTTCTTGCTCTAGGCAATGAGATAGTATCGGAGGGGCTTTCTCGCGGTATAGATGATATTGAAGTTTATTATCAAGATGTGGATTCACAGGAAGTGGTGATAGAAAAAAATGATTTGCAATTACCCAAAGCGGATAAATATAAGGGGATTGGAGTTAGAGTCTGTAAAGATATGAGAATAGGTTTTGCTGCCACCAATGATATGGAGACAAATTCCAGCAAAAATTTATTAGATGAGGCTTTAATTTTAGCCCAAAATTCACCTCCTGATAGAAACAATGTTTTCCCTGCGAAAGCAAATTTATCAGAGGTTAAAGACATTTATGACTCTGAAGGAGCGGAAATTGAATTAAATAATTTAATTGAAATCAGCAAAGATTTTATGACTGAAATAAAAAAAGATGATAGAGTGATGGTGGAATCGGCCAGCTTTTCAGCTAATATTATTAATAATGCTATCTTTACCTCTAAAGGGATTTCCTCTCAATACCAAAAGACTTTTTTTTCAGCCCAGGCCCTGTCCTTTGCTCGAGAGAAAGAATTAGTCTCTTCTTTTGATATTGAATATTTAGCCAGTTGTTTCTTGCAGGATTTATCCATTAAAAAAAGTGCAGCTCGGTTAAGAGATAAAGTTGTGGCTAGTTTAGGAGCAGAGCCGGTGGAGAGTTTTAAAGGAGAGATATTACTGACTCCCTTTGCAGCAGTCTCTTTAATTATGAGACCGATAGTATTTGCTATAAACTCAGAAAATGTCCAGAATGGAATTTCTCCCTGGAAAAATAAATTAACTGAAAGAGTTAGTTCAAATAAGCTTACTATTCATGATGATGGTACTGAAGCAGGAGGTATTGGTAGTAAAAAGTTTGACCGGGAGGGAGTTTTTCCAGAAAAGTTTACTGTAATAGAAAAAGGCATTTTACAGGAATTACTCTATAATAGTTATACCGCCCATCGAGCCGGTCGCAAATCAAATGGCCGGGCGGCAGGAGGAGCTCAAAGCACTCCTGGAATAAGTCCAGGCAACTTAATTGTTGCCCCGGGAAAGAAGAGTAGCAAAGATTTAATCAAAGATATTAAAAAAGGATTATTAGTAAACCGTTATTCCGGATCAGTCGACCCGGTAAGTGGTGATTTTTCAGGTGTGGTCAAGGGAGGAGAGTTGATTGTCCAGGGTAAGAGGAAACAACCAGTTCGAGAAGTTATGATTTCGGGTAATATATATGATATTTTAGATCAAATAATAGGTATATCTCAGAATAGAGAGGATATTATGAACTATAAGCTGCCTTATATGTTATTTTCCGATATATCGATTACCGGAAAAGATAGCCTGAATTAGTTTAATATCTTTTTGCTTTAATATATTAAATAAAAAAATTAGTTGAAATCCCCATTGTGCCGGGGTTCTTATTATCTGAAATGATAGATTACTTTCCAGGCTCTTGAATTTTTATTTTTTCTCTGTTATAATTAGTGATAGAAATAAAATTTTGCATAGAAAAGGAGGAATTTACATGAAAAAAGTTTCAATTTTTCTAGCTTTATTTTTAGGTTTAGCTTTAATTTTAAGTGGTCCAATAGCAGCAGAGCAGTTTATTTCAATTGCCACAGGTGGTACAGGCGGCGTTTATTATCCTCTGGGAGGCGGAATGTCTGACTTGATTAATCAGCATGTAGAAGGAGTAGATGCTACAGCTGAGGTGACTGGAGCGTCAACTGAGAATGCCCGCCTAATTCAAACAGGAGAAGTCGAGCTTGCTTTAATTCAAAATGACATTGCCTATTATGCCAAGCATGGAACAGAGATGTTTGAAGCTGAGAAAGAGAATCTTCGAGGAGTAGCCATGCTTTATCCAGAAATCATTCAAATAGTAACCTTAGAAGACTCGGGAATTGAATCAGTTTATGATTTCCAGGATAAAACTATAGCTGTTGGTGCACCAGGCAGTGGTACCGAGGCTAACGCCAGACAGATCATTGAAGCTCATGGTTTAACCTATGATGATATGACTGTGGATTACCTATCCTTTGCAGAAGCAGTTGATCAGTTGAGGGATGGTCACGTAGATGCTGCTTTTCTGACAGCAGGAATCCCTACAGGAGCTTTGATGGATTTATCTGCTACCCACGATGCCAAAATTTTAGATATCGATGATGATATAGCTGAAGATTTGATGGAAGACTATCCCTTTTATACCCAGGAAGTAATTCCAGGTGGAACTTATGACGGTATCGAAGAAGATGTTTCTACTGTTACTGTTCTGGCTATGATTGTTACCAGCGCAGCCTTAGATTCTGATACTGTATATGATATGACAGCAGCAATCTTCGATAATCTGGATTATCTGGCTGAAATTCATGAAAGAGGTGGCGATGTATCACTAGAAGCTGCCCAGGAAGGTATGCCCATTGATTTGCATCCTGGAGCAGAGAGATATTTTGGAGAATAAAATATAATCCTGAAAAATAATTTCAAACTGTTAAAATATTTAAATTCAAGAGTGAAATCAAACCGGCATGGGGCCGGCTGAACAGGCTCCATGCCAAAATTTTTTGTTTAGGGGGGAAAATAGATGGCTGACAATAATGATAACCAAAAGGTCTCAGATAATGACTCTACGGAGAATGTAAAAGCCCAGGTAGAGGAGAAGGTTCTCCGGCAGAGAAAACTGACAGGTTTTTGGGCAAAGGTTGCCACCCTTATAGCCTTGGGTGTTTCAATATTTCACTTTTATACCAGCGGATTTGGACTGTTATTATCTCTTCGCCAGCGTTCTCTACACCTGGCTCTGTTGATGGCTTTAGCCTTTATAATGTATCCTTTATATTCAAAACATAAGAATAAAGTTTCTCCCGTTGATATAATATTAGTGATTTTAAGCTTAATATCGGTATTATATATTTTTGTTAATCAACATGAGATGGCTTTTAGAGCAGGAATGCCCAATACCATGGACCTTGTTATGGGGGGCATGGCCATTTTATTAGTTTTAGAAGCCACTAGAAGGTCAATTGGTGCTCCTTTACCGGTAATAGCCTCAATTTTTATTATTTATGCCTATTTTGGTCCCCATATGCCAGGGCCCTTAGCTCATCGAGGTTTTTCTCTTAGGAGGATCATTTCTCATCTTTACATGACTACAGAAGGCATCTTCGGGATACCTATAGGGGTATCGGCTACCTTTGTCTTCATGTTTGTTTTATTTGGAGCGGTTTTAGAACAGAGCGGAATAGGCAACTACTTAATCAAGACAGTTTTTGCTGGCTTAGGTCATCAAAGAGGAGGACCAGCAAAAGCTGCAGTAGTGACCAGTGGACTAATGGGTATGATATCTGGCAGCTCAATTGCCAATACGGTAACTACAGGTTCATTTACCATTCCTATCATGAAAGAGATGGGTTTTGATCCCGATGTAGCTGCTGGAGTTGAGGTAGCTGCCTCGACAAACGGCCAATTCTTACCACCTATTATGGGAGCAGCAGCTTTTATTATGATAGAGTTTACCGGAATTCCCTATTATTTAATCATTCAAGCAGCTTTAATTCCTGCTGTTTTGAGTTATGTAGCAATCTTTGGTATCGTCCATCTCCAGGCTCTTAAAACTGGCCTCAAAGGCATGGCTAAAGAAGAACTTGACCCCTTTATACCTACTTTTATTCGAGGAGTATACTTTCTTATCCCGATAACTGTCCTGGTTGTGATGCTGGTGGTTTATCGTCTAACTCCCTTAGCATCAGCTTATTACAGTATAATTGCAGCAATAATTGTTAGTCTGGCGGCCAAGCTCTTTATATTCACCTGGTGTAAGAGAAAATCTTTCCAGCGGGGAGATGTCTCAGAAAAGGAGTTGCCGATAGACCCGACACTGGAGAGTAAAGAGGGACTTTTCAGTGGAATAGAGGTTGTTAAGGCCTTTGGGAAAGAGCTTTTTTCTGCCTTTGAAGATGGAGCTAAAAACATGATTGGCATCGCCTGTGCCTGTGCCTGTGCTGGTATAATCATCGGTGTTGTTACACTAACCGGTCTGGGTTTAAGGATGTCAACCCTGATTATTTCCTTTGCCCGGGGCAGTCAATTTTTAACTCTGGTCTTTACCATGTTTGCCTCACTATTGTTAGGGTTGGGGTTGCCGACAACGGCCAAATATATTATAGTAGCGACTTTAATTGCTCCAGCACTGACCAGACTTGGCATTCCGGTGATAGCGGCTCATCTATTCATACTTTACTTTGGTGTGCTGGCTGATGATACTCCACCGGTAGGACTGGCAGCCTATGCAGCGGCCGGAGTGGCCAAAGGTGATCCTATAAGAACTGGCCTGCTGGGCTTTAAGTTTGACCTGGCAGCCTTTATTCTGCCCTTTATCTTTGTCTATTCTCCCATGATGTTGATGATAGATGTAACCTGGTATCAGTTAATCTGGCTTGTTTTAACAGCCTTTATAGGCATGTATGCCTGGTCAGCGGGGATCCAGAACTTCTTCTTTACCAAAACCAGCTGGTGGGAAAGAATAGGTCTGATTATCTTTGCGGTGCTTTCAACCACACCTACCTTGCTCTTTGATATACTTGGTTTAGCCGGTATTTTGCTTATCTATATTTCTCAGAGGAAAAAAGCCGACCTGCCAATAATGCCATTATTTCTTAAGAGAAAATTAGCATCTTAACTATTAACTTATAATTAATCAACCCTGATGCCGGTAGATAACATGGCCGGCTGCTGGAACGGTGATGGTTATAGCGGTATTATCATCAGGAGCTTCTTCAACCGGTATATTCTCTGAGGTTATTTCATCATTAGAGGAATAAACTCTTTTGAAATTGTCATTGACTTCATGCAAATCGCTATCTACCATTGTTTTAACTGTGATATTTTCTTTGAGGTTACTGTTAACTGCCAGTAAATATTCCTGCTGGCTAAAAATTCTTGACCAGGCTGTGACGCCTGAGTAACTACCCTCTTCATTTTCCTGGGGATAATTATAATTATCATCCTCATAGGCTATCTCTCTTAAATACTGCCTCCCTGTTTGTAAAGGGAGGTTATTTTTTCTTATTTCAGCCAGTTTAGCTAGAGTTTTATACACCTCATGTTCTGGATTGAAAAAATGTTTTTTTCTGGTTCTAAAGGCTCCAAACTCTCCATCAAACATTGTTTCTCGGACGTATTTGTCGTTATCGCCGCTCCCGTCAAAGGCCTGTTCTGTTCCATAATAAATACAGGGAATTCCTGGAGTAAAAAGATTTATAAATATGGCATTTGATAAAAGAACAGCTTTATCTCTATCGGCGGCAAATCTGGCTTTATTTTGCTGTTGAATAACCATATCATGGTCATCAAACATGGTTACGACGTTATTTTGATACCATTTATTGTGGTCTTCACCTTCTAATTCATGGTTTTTAAAGACTGAGAAATATTTTTGTGGTCCCTGATAACCCTTGGCCAAGTTCTCCATCAATAGGGGGATTTCGTTAATTCCAAGAGCTACATCTATTCTTGTTTTATTCATTAAATCTCTGGTAAATTCTAAACCTCCAGTAATTTCTCCGAAAATATTAAAATTCTTTTTCCCGATGCAACGGGTAAATTCATGGATCTCCCTGGCAAAATAACGTGTTGCTCCGGGTTCCATATGTTTAACAGTATCAAGACGAAAGCCATCCACATCAGCTACTGCAATCCAGTATTTATAGCACTCAGTTAGCACTTTAAAGGCCTCGGTGGGTTTAAAAGAGGTGAGTTTTCCTTTTCCGGTGTTGATATTTTTCAAAGAATAAAAATCTCCTTCAACATACTCAGGATAGGAATCCCAGTTGGTTATCTGACCTTTTTTGGTAAAGGTTTTTTCAGTAAATATTTCCTGGGGCCAGATCCCCCCTTCGGGCCAGGCTTGTTGATAATCAGGCTCTATGGGATCAATAGTTGGCTTTCCTTCTTGATTATGAAAACCCTTTATTTGATAGGGATCTTCTCTGTAAAGCGGTTCGTTTTCCTCATAACTAAATACATTACCAGAGTGATTTAATATAATATCAAGAATTATATATATGTTTCGTTCATGAGCTTTATTAACTAAAGTATGGAGGTCATTTAAATCTCCTAAATTAGGATCAAGGGCTAGAAAATTTTGTATTCCATAACCATGATAAGTTTCTTCATAATCAACCTGTTTAAAAATCGGACTAATCCATAAAGCTGTAATTCCCAAATTTTCCAGATAGTTAAGTTTACTGGTGATGCCCTTTAGAGTGCCGCCATTCCAGCGGTCACCATATTCTTCCCAGCGCTGGCGAGATTTCTGATCCTGGACTGCATTTTCGTAATCATTATCAGGATTATATAGCTCTTTTTCCTCACCGGTGGAAAAACGATCGGCCATTAAAAAATAAAGAATTTGTTCTTCCCAGTGGTCTGGTGAGGGAAAATATTCTTTATTTGCAATTATGTCATCTAAATCAAAATCTGCTTTTCTTTTCACTTTAAGCCACCTCTAAATTATTTGATAGTTGTAAAAATAATGATTTTTTAAAGTATAGCACAAAGCTGGAAAGGAAACAAGCTTTCGATTTTTTACAACAAAAACTATTAAATAAGGAGGTATTTTTGACTTAAAATAGAAGTTATAATATAACTAATCATTGCTTAATTGCTATGAACTTTTAAATCAGAGCAGTTTGAGGACGGCAATAATTATTTTAGGGGGAAGCGAGTATGTCAGAAAAAATTGCTGTACTGACAGATAGCACCTGTGATATTCCAGCAGAAATTATGGAGGAAAGGAATATTGAATTTTTACCTTTGAAGGTAATATATCAGGATGGAGAATATTTAGACAGAATTGATATTCAGCCCAGTGAAATATATGACTATTTTGCCCAGGAAATACCCAGCACTTCAATGCCCGGTCCAGAAGACTTTAAAAAGTTTTTTAATAAGCTAAAAAATGAGGGATATACCCATATTATATCCATTCATATCTCCTCAGGATTAAGTGCCACCTATAACATTGGCAAAATGGCAGCTAAAGAAATTGAAGGTGTTGAAATTGAAGTGATCGATTCTAAAGGTCTATCAATGGCTTTAGGTAGATTAGTCTTATATGCTGATGATTTAATCAAGGAACAGGAACTTGGTTTTAAACAAATTGTAAAAAAAGTAAAAGATAAAGTCCAGGATATCGATGTGTTCTTTGTAGTAAAAACTTTGAAATATTTAAAAGAAGGCGGCCGAATAGGTAAAATCTCTGGCACTATAGGGGAGTTATTAAGTATAAAGCCAATAATTTCAATAGATGATGAGGGAGTATATTATAATTATGATAAAGCCCGAGGTCGTAAGAAGTCCCTTAAAAAATTACAGCAGATTGTTAAAGACAAAATTTCTTCAGGATTATTTACAGTTGATGTAATGCATGCCAATGCCAGGGAAGAGGCGGAAAAGTTATTTGCTAATCTAAAAGACTTGCCAAATATTAAAGACTCTTACTTTGGTGAGATCAGCCCGGTTATGGCTGTCCATGCCGGTCCAGGTTTGATAGGAGTGGCTATTTTAAAATTGAATAATTGATAGTTTAAGTATCAAATATTGACCGGGCTAGACTGGGCCTGGGTTTTTCTTTCCCTCTGCAGGAAAAATATGTTAGACAGAGAATAATTTATTATCTAGAAAGCATTTTTCTGACAGGGGGAGATTACTTTGCCGGCAAAGAAAAATATTCAATTTGGCAAACATCAACTTTTAATTGTTATTTTAATTTTGCTCTTTTTTGTATCACCTTTATTTTTAGCAACAGAGGGCAATGATTATTTAACCCTTCATTTTATCGATGTCGGCCAGGGTGATGCAATCTTATTGACATCCAGATCTGGAATAAATATTCTCATTGATGGAGGTCTGCCACAACAGGATAATTTTTATCACCTGAATTTCTATCTAAAATCTCTGGGAATCAAAGAATTGGATGCTGTTTTTTTAAGCCATCCGCATTTAGACCACATGGGTGGTTTGATTCAGGTTTTAGATGAATTTAAGGTGAGAAAATTTTTTGACACTAAAGTTGAGAGTAGTTCACAAACTTATTTAAAATTACTAGATATAATTGCTTATCATGATATAGTCTATCATCAAATTCATCGTGGTGATAGAGTGAGGATTGGTGAATTTGATTTTTCTGTCTTGCATCCGCGCCGAGAATTTTTGTTGGGCAGTCTTAATAATCTATCGATGGTCTTAGAAATGGAGAAAAAAGGCCTAACTGTATTATTTACCGGTGATATAGAGCTAGGGACAGAAAAAGAGTTATTAAGAAATAACAAATTATCTCCAGTTGATATCTTGAAGGTTGCTCATCACGGAAGTTTAACTTCAAGTGCTAAAGATTTTTTATTAAAAATAGAACCTCAAATTGCTGTAATTCAGTCTGGAGAAAATAGTTTTGGCCATCCTTCTGATGTTGTTATAACTAGATTGCAAAATAAGAATATAACAACCTATAGAACAGATAAAGATGGTGATATTATCTTTAGCTGGGATGGCAGGAAACTATACTTACAGGAAGTGAATTTTCTTACTAGAGTTAGGAAATTATTCAGCAAAGCAAGTTAGAATAAATATTAATCATTTTTGAGGAGTGAAAAAATGTCGGGAAAAGAAGATATCGAAGAGACAATATATCTAATAGATACCTACAGCTTAGCTCATAGAGCTTTTTATGCTCTACCCCTGCTTACCAATTCAGCTGGAGAATACACCAATGCAGCCTTTGGTTTTACCAAAATGCTTCTTAGTTTGATTGATGATAAATCACCTGATATGATTGCAGCTGCCTTCGACAAAGAAGGACCGACCTTTCGCCATGAGAGTTATGAGGATTATAAAGCTGATAGAAAGGAAACTCCGGCGGAGCTAAAACCACAATTTTCATTAATAAGAAAAGTTTTGGCTGGTCTAAATATACCTATCTATGAAAAAAAGGGTTTTGAGGCTGATGATGTAATCGGTACTCTAGCCAAGCAGGCTGCCTCTCAGGGCTATAAGGTTATTATTATTACCGGTGATCGAGATGCTTTACAGTTGGTAGAAAAAAATATAGAAATAATGTACACACGTAAGGGGCTAAGTGATATTGTGACCTATGACTTAGCTAAAATAGAGAAAGAGTATGAGCTTTCCCCGGAGCAATTGATTGATATGAAAGGATTGATGGGGGATAGCTCTGATAATATTCCCGGGGTGCCAGGTATTGGAGAAAAGACGGCAACCAAACTATTAAAAGAATTTAATGATATGGAAACAATTTTAGCTAATATAGATAGTGTTTCCGGAAAAAAGAGAAAAGAAAACTTAAAAAAATACTCAGAGCAGGCTAAGATGAGTAAAAAATTAGGTGAAATAGAAACAGAAGTGCCTATCGAATTTGACTCTGATTATTGTCGCTGGGGCGATTTTGATGAAGGAGAGGCCTATGAAATTTTTTCTGAATTAGAATTTAATTCTCTTTTAGATAGATTTGCAGCAGATAGAAAAATGGTGACATCTGAAGATTTATCAATCATGGCTTTAGAGGAGAATTTAGCCAAATTTAAATCCAAGCTCAAAGATACAGGCTTTATCCATTTAGCTACCCACTTAAAAAATTATGATATGCCGATAAAAAGCAAAGGAGAAATACTATTATCTCCAGATGGAGAAGAGATTTTTAAAACTGAGCAAAAAAATTTAACCTTAATCTCCAACCTGTTAGCCAATAAAAATATAATTAAACGAATTATTAAGGGGAAGGAGACTTTAATTGCAGCTGGCAAACTGGGGATTGAAATAGCGAATATAAAATTCGAGCCTCAATTAGCTGCCTATCTTTTAGAACCCTCCGGTAGTGTTCCTGAAATTGCGGAAATAATAGAAAATGAACTTAAAGTTGTAGTAGCAGATGATTTAACTCCTGAAGAGATTATGGCTTTTTCCCTTATAAAACTACAGCAATTAGAGGAAAACTTCCGGCACAAATTACAGGAAAATCAGCTGGAAAGCTTATATGATAATATTGAACTGCCATTATTATATCCCCTGGCAGAAATGGAACTTAACGGAATTAAACTTGATTGTGAATATTTAGAGGAATTAAAGGAAAGCTGGTCTCAGAAGATTGCAGAGATTGAAGAGGAAGCTTATAAATTAGCCGGCCAGGAATTTAACTTGAATTCTCCTAAACAGGTAGGAGAGATTTTATTTGAAGAAATAGGCTTGCCGGTGATAAAAAAGACTAAGACAGGCTATTCTACAAGCATTTCTGTATTAGAAAAGCTTAAAGATAAACATGAGATAGTTCCCTTGATTATTGAATATCGCCACTGGTCAAAGCTCAAATCCACTTATTTAGAAGCATTACCCCCTTTATTAAATGATGAGACAGGAAGGCTGCATACCAGTTTTAATCAGATGGTTACGGCGACTGGAAGATTATCAAGTACCAATCCCAACTTACAAAATATACCTATTAGAAGTGAAGAAGGCAGGGAGATAAGAAAAGCCTTCGTTCCTGGCCCTGAAGACTGGTTATTATTAGCAGCTGATTATTCTCAGATTGAATTAAGAATTCTGGCTCATATCAGCCAGGATGAAAATCTCCTGCAAACATACCAGGAGGGTGGAGATATCCATAACGAAACAGCCAGCAAAATTTTTGAAGTAGGCAGAGATGAAGTTACAGGGAATATGCGCCGAAAAGCGAAGGTGATTAATTTTGGTATTGCCTATGGGATGAGTGCCTATCGTCTGGCAAATGATCTGGATATTAGCCAACAGGAAGCTGAGAAATATATCAATAAATACTTTGAACGCTTTTCAGGGGTAAAAAAATATATGGATGAAATCTGTGAAAAGGCTCGAGAACAGGGCTATGTTACTACAATACTTGATAGAAAGAGATATATTCCTGAAATTAATAGTCAAAATTATCATAGGCGTTCTTTTGCTGAAAGAACAGCCATCAATACCCCCATCCAGGGCAGTGCTGCTGATATCATGAAAATTGCCATGAATGATGTTTATGATCTATTAAAGAAAGATAATTGGCAGAGCAAATTATTGCTGCAAGTCCATGATGAGCTGGTGTTAGAGTTACCAGAGGAAGAACTAACCCAGATTGCTCCCTTAATTAAAGAAAAAATGGAAAAGGTCTATGATTTAGCAGTTCCCCTGATAGTCGATTTAGAAACGGGACCCAACTGGAAAGATAAAAGTAAATTCCAGGTTTGATTAATAGAATTTAAGAGAGTGGTGACAGGATGCCAGAATTACCAGAAGTAGAAACCGTAGTTAAAAGTTTACAGAGGGAGATATGTGGCCAGATTATAGAAAAGGTCCTGGTTACAGAGGAGATGATTATCGGTTATCCTTCGGATGTTGAAGATTTTAAAGCTAGGCTCAAAAACAAAGAAATTTTAGAGCTAAGAAGAAGGGGAAAATATATAGTTATTAGATTATCAGCAAATTTTCTCTTAATAATTCATCTGCGCATGACAGGTCAACTGCTGGTTAAAGATAGAGGGGCAGATAAGGAAAAACATACCCATGTTATTATAGAATTCAAAGAGGGTTTTGATTTGAGATTTAATAATGTCCGGAAATTTGGCAGGATGTACCTGGTGACTGAAGAGGAGCTAGAACAGGCAGGCGGCTTTACAGAGCTGGGTCCAGAACCCTTGTCTGCAAATTTTGACTTTGCTTATTTTTCCGGCCTTACTCAAAAAAGTCGGCAGAAGATAAAAGCCCTATTATTAGACCAGAGGAAAATTGCTGGTTTAGGAAATATCTATACCGATGAAGCTCTTTATCGCTCCGGTATTGACCCACAAAGGCCTGCCAATAGTTTGACATCTAAGGAGATAAAAAAGTTACTGAAAAATATAAAAAAGGTTTTACAGGCTGGAATAAAATATAACGGGACTACCTTTAGTGATTATGTCAATGCCTTAGGAGAAAGCGGTAGTTTTCAAAAAAAATTATTGGTTTATGGCCGAAAAGGAGAGAGTTGCAACTACTGTGGATGCAACATTAGTAAAGACAAAGTAGCTGGCAGGTCAACTCATTTTTGTCCTGAATGTCAGAGCTAAAAGGGGGGTATTCATGTCATTAGGTCTTACCGGGGGTATAGCTACGGGCAAAAGCACCGCTGGCAAGAAGTTAAAGGAGCTGGGAGCGAAGGTTGTTGATGCTGATAAAATAGCCCATAAAGTTATAGAGCCAGAGGGAAAAGCTTACCAGGAGGTAGTGGATTACTTTGGTGAAAGAATTTTAACATCAGCTGGTGGAATCGACCGAAAAAAGTTAGGAGAAATAGTCTTTGCCGATGCTACCGAAAGAAAAAAACTAGAGGAAATAACCCATCCCTATATTATCAAGACAATCAAGGATATTATTAAAAAAGAAGAGAACAATTATAAAATTGTTTTAGAGGCCCCTCTATTATATGAGGTGGGATTAGAGGAGTTGGTCAAAGAAGTCTGGGTAATTTCGGCCTCTGTAACAAATCAAATAAAAAGATTGCAAAATAGAGATGGATTAAATCGAAGGGAGGCTATAAAGAGAATTGATAGCCAGTTGCCTTTAGCTGAAAAGGAAAAGAGAGCAGATCTGGTCATTTATAATAATGGAACTAAAGATGAATTATATAATAAAATAACCAAGGCCTGGAAAGATTGGGTTGAGAACAAAGGAGGATAAAAAATGCGCCTGGCCTTAATTGCCCATGATAAAAAGAAAAAGGACATCATAGACTTAGCAAGAAAATGGCAGGAACAGTTAGCCCGCTGTGACCTGGTGGCGACAGGAACTACCGGAAAAATAATCAATGATGAAGTCAAACTGGCAGTTAACAGAAAAGCATCGGGCCCCCTGGGGGGAGATCAGATGATAGGTGCTGAAGTGGCAGAAAATAAATTAGCAGCAGTAATTTTCTTGCGAGACCCTCTAACTGCCCAGCCTCATGAACCAGACGTTTCAGCCCTGCTTAGAGTTTGTGATGTTCATAATGTTCCCCTGGCAACTAATTTAGCCAGTGCTGAGATATTATTGAAATCCCTTTTTCATAAAACCAATTCTGGTGATAATGATGATATTATTTAAAAAATTAGCTCGAAGTAAGATTTTGTTGACCTTTTTATTATTAGTCCTTTTATTATTTATGTCGACTCTATGCTCTGAATTTCTGGCTGACGGAGATCTTTTGGCGGCAGATAGTCGTATGATTTTAGCACCAGTCCCTCAATTTGGCCTTGATCCTCATTTTAACTGGGAAGAGAATAAAGAGTATTTATTTAGTGAGTTATATCATTACCTTTATAAATATGACCATGAAGAAGAGGAGTTAAAAAACTGGCTGGCTGAAGATTTTCCTGAGATAACAGAAACAGATTCGGGAGATTATCAGTTTAAAATAAATATATCCTCTGATTATAATTTTAAAAGTGGCAGAAAAATAGAACCTAAAGATATAAAATATAGCATTTTAAGATTAATGTTAATTGATAGCCCTGATAGTGGGGCAGGATATTTATGGAATGTTATCTTTGGAGTGGATGGTCTGTCAGATTTTATCAGTCAGAAGACTGATTATAATAGAGCAGTTGAACTTTCCTCACAAAAATCTCTGGAATTATATAATAAAATTAAAGCCAGAATAAAAACCAATAATAATTCAATCATTTTCAAAACAGATCAATTGATAGATTTAAGTTATCTGCTTTCTTCTTTATCACCCTGGGCGGCGATTTTGGATAGAAAAGTGATTGAAGATAGAGGAGGATGGCAGGGCAGGCCCGAAAGCTGGGTTTATTATCATAGAACCAGGGAAGAAAGAGAACCTCCCTTATATGATAATAATCAGGCAGGTAGAGCAGAATATCAAGTTGTTAACTATCGCGCCGGGAGCCTCTTGAATCTGCAAAAAAGAACTTCTGGAGGTGATAGGGAAGGAATTGAAATAATTTTTGATACCAGCCGAAGAGCAGGAGTAGCTGAGGCAATAAAAAAAGACCTCTATGAATTTATTCAGTTCACTGAAGCTGATAAGAAAAAATACCAGGATATTTTAGCAAGCTCCAAATTATTTGAAAGCAAACGGAGTTTTTCAAATAGCAATATTTATTTAATAGCAGGAGACTATAAGCAAGATTTTGAGGATAAGCGGGAACTAATATATTATAAAGGCAGTGATAACCAAGAAACTTTAGCCACTGATATTAAAAATTACAAAGATTTTGATTTAGATGATAACAAAACTTGGAATATTAAAGGTTATCAGTGGTCTTTATATTTACAGAAATTAGCATCGGGCGCCTTTGATTTTGCTATTATGGAATGGCATCATCCCTATCCTGAAAAAGAAGTGCCTGAATTTTTAACCAGGAATAGATATTTAGCTCCTGAGATAGAAATTTTACAGAGGCTTGCCACTCCTGTTGTGTATCAATATGGCTTTTTGGGCAATGACGCATTAAATCATTGAATTTGACACTTATTATTAAGTGGGATATAATTTAATATGTACTTTTATAGCTATAATTAAATTGTTATTAATATCAATACTTAATTAACTTTAACAAAAGGCAGGTGAGTTTCTTGGCTAAGGGAGAGAAACTTGTAGAAGTTAAAAATTTAAAGACCCATTTTTTCACTGAAGAAGGGGTAGTTAAAGCAGTGGACGGGGTGGATTTCGAAATTGCCCCGGGAGAAACAGTCGGGATAGTAGGAGAATCTGGCTGTGGTAAGAGTGTTACTTCCCTATCCATAATGAGATTGGTGGAATCCCCTCCAGGCAGGATAGTAGAGGGAGAGATAATGTTTAAGGGTAGAGATTTGACCAAGATATCAGAAAAGGAAATGAGGAAGATACGGGGTAACGAGATATCCATGATCTTTCAGGAACCCATGACTTCCTTAAATCCTGTATATACCGTGGGAGACCAGATCTCTGAAGCTATAATTTTGCATAAAAAAGCATCCAAAAAAGAAGCCCGGTCTCAGGCAGTGGAGATGCTGCGCAAGGTAGGGATACCTCTGCCGGAGCAGCGAGTAGATGAATACCCTCACCAGCTCAGTGGAGGTATGAGACAGCGGGTTATGATAGCGATGGCCCTCTCCTGTGACCCGGAGCTTCTTATAGCTGATGAGCCTACCACGGCCCTGGATGTAACCATTCAGGCTCAGATTTTAGATCTTATGAATAGCCTGAAGAAGGAATTTGGCATGGCGATAATGATGATTACCCATGATTTGGGAGTAATAGCAGAAGTTTCAGATAGAATAGCAGTTATGTATGCCGGAAGAATAATGGAATATACCGATGCTAACTCACTTTTTCAAAATCCCATGCATCCCTATACCTGGGGTTTGATGCGTTCGATACCGCTGTTACACAAAGAAGTGGAAAAATTAGATGCTATCCCCGGTATTGTACCCAGTCCCCTGGATTTCCCTGCAGGTTGTAAGTTTAACACTCGCTGCTTTTTAGCAGATGAACAGTGTCATCAGGAAGAACCTCCAATAGAGGAAAGAGAAGATGGGCATCAGGTGCGCTGCTGGCATGTGGATAGACTGCAGGAACACAAGAAGCAAAAAATGGAGCAAGAAGCTGAGTCAGCTTAATTTTGCTGGAGGTGAAGAAATTTGGCAACAGCACAGGAAGCATTGCTTGAATTAGAAGATGTAAAAAAATACTTCCCGGTTAAAGCGGGGGTTTTAAAAAGAACAGTTGGTCATGTAAAAGCAGTAGATGGAGTTTCCTTTGCCATTAAAAAAGGAGAGACCCTGGGATTGGTAGGTGAGTCAGGTTGTGGTAAATCCACCACCGGCCGGACAATCCTTAGACTTTTAGAGGCCACTGATGGTAAGATATTTTTTGAAGGCGAGAATATTTTAGCCTACGATAAAGATAAGATGCGCTCTTTAAGAAGGCAGATGCAGATAATTTTTCAGGATCCCTATGCTTCTTTAAATCCCAGAATGACAGTGGCCAACATAATTGGTGAGCCTTTGAAAATCCATAAATTGGTCAATAGTAAAAAAGAAAGAGATGAAAGAGTTGCTGAGCTTTTGCACAAAGTAGGTCTGCAAAAAGAGCACATGAAAAGATATCCCCATGAGTTTTCTGGCGGTCAGCGTCAGCGTATTGGGGTAGCGAGAGCCCTGGCATTAAATCCCAAGTTAATCATCTGTGATGAGCCAGTATCGGCGTTAGATGTTTCCATTCAGGCCCAGGTTATCAACCTGATGGAGGATTTGCAGGATGAATTTGATCTGACCTATTTATTTATTGCCCATGACCTCAGTGTGGTAAAGCATATCAGTGATCGAATAGCAGTAATGTATCTAGGTAAGATTGTGGAACTTGCAGATAAAAAGGAGCTTTTTGAGAATACTCTTCATCCATATACCAGATCCCTATTATCGGCTATTCCTGTAGCAGATCCCACCTATGAAAAAGAGAGGATTATTTTAGAAGGCGATGTCCCCAGCCCGGTAGACCCACCTAGTGGTTGTCGTTTTCATCCTCGCTGTCCAGAGGCTCTTGATATGTGCAGTGAAGAGGAGCCAGTCTTTAAAGATTATGGTCAGGGACATTGGGCAGCCTGTCATTTGACAGAACGGGAACAGGGATAAAAATTCTCCTAATAAAATGATTTAAAAAAGCATTTCCAGTCTAAATTTCTGGAAATGCTTTTTTATCATTTAAATATTTTTTTAAGCTGGGAAGCCAAATTTTCAGGGACTAAAGCCTTTAATTTTATACCTTCACTTGTATACTCCTCGCTCTTCATTACTCCTTTTTCATGGATGACCTCTATAAGGCCAGCATTATCATAGGGTAGAAGACCAATAACTTCCTCTAATTGTTGATGAATCAAATCTTCTATTCTTAAAAGCAATGGTGTTATTCCTATATTTTCTTGAGCTGAAATAAAATAAGCTTCTGGATAACTGCTTTTGAGAAAATCCAATTTATTTTCCGTCACCAGATCTATCTTATTGAAGACTAATAAATTCGTTTTATTTTTTACCTCTATATCCTTTAAAACCTTTTTTACTATTGCTATTTTTTCTTCAATATTATTTTGCGAGCTATCAATTACCTGAAGAATAATATCTGCCTGTCTTATTTCTTCTAAAGTTGCTCGAAAAGAGGCTACTAATTGATGAGGCAGGTTTCTTATAAAACCAACAGTATCTGTAATTATGGCCTTTTTACCGCTGGGTAGCTCAAATTGTCTTAATGTAGAATCAAGAGTAGCAAATAATTGATCGGCAACTAACTTATCAGCTTCAGTTAACTGATTTAAAAGAGTGGATTTTCCGGCATTGGTATATCCTGCCAGGGCAATTAAAGGATCAGTTCTTTTTTTTCTCTGCACGCTTCTGGTTTTAGAGATGTTTTCTAAATCCTTCTTAAGACGATGAATACGCTCATTAATTCTTCTTCGATCTGTCTCTAATTTTGTTTCTCCCGGCCCTCTGGTACCGATACCTCCAGCTAATCGTGAGAGTTCTTCTCCTCTTCCTGTTAACCGGGATAACATATATTCCAACTGAGCTTTTTCAACTTGAAGTTTACTCTCCTTTGTATTGGCATGCATAGAGAAGATATCTAAAATCAATTGAGTGCGATCAATAACCCTGACAGCCAGAGCTTCCTCTAGGTTTCTTAACTGAGCTGGAGTAAGTTCACAGTCGAAAATCACTAGATTAACTGCTAGCTCATTGACAGCATTTTTTAAATCAGCTAATTTTCCCATGCCAATATAATAGGCTGCATTCAAGTTGTCATCTCTATGGGTTATTACTTCCTCAACACTACCTCCGGCAGTAATTGTCAACTGCTGCAACTCAGACAAAGATGTCTTCTGGCTGCCCACCAACAAAACCTGTTCTTTAATACTTTCTGTAGTTATAGTTTTACCTTTAATAGGCATCCCTCCAAAAAGAATAATTCTGTATGATAATTATAACAAAAAAATTCTGAATTACAAATGATTTTTCTTGACACTGTTAAAAATAAATGATATATTATTTACAGAATACCCGCTTGGGGTATCAATCGAAAATACTTTGTAGTGAAATGGAGGTTTTATAGATGAGTTCATTAACTTCAGAGGATAAAAAAGCACTTGCAAATCGTTTGAAAAGAATTGAGGGTCAGGTTAGAGGCATAAATAGAATGATTGAAGAAGATAAGTACTGTATAGATATATTAACCCAATTGGCAGCCACTAGAGGAGCATTAAAAAATGTAGGTCTAAAAGTTCTAAATAGACATGTACAGGGTTGTGTGAGCAATGCTATTCAAGAGGGAGAAAATGATGAAATTATAAAGGAACTGGTGGATACTGTTGATAGATTTGTAGATTAATTTATGGTTTAAGCTAAGTCTAAGGAAAATCTAGATTTAAGGTATAAACATTTAATATTAGCAAAGGGAGGAAAAAAATAAAATGGCAAAAATTTCTTTAATTGTAGAGGGTATGAAATGTGGACATTGTGCTAACTCTGTTAAAGAGGCTTTAGGATCTTTATCCGGCGTAAATAATGTTGAGGTGGATTTAGATAATAAGTTAACAAAAGTAGATTTTGACGATGCTCTAATTGATTTTGCTGATATGAAAGAGGCTATTTCAGAGGCTGGATATAAAGTAGTAGGGACAAAGTAATTTTTTTGTGAAATTTTGAATTACAGGTGGAAATTTTCCCAAAAATATTATATAATTAAGGCAGCGTGCAATTTATATACTAACAGTTTCTTAATTTTGAGAAAATAACTTGAAATGGAGCTGCTGCCTATGGAGAAAAAACATCTTTTTTTGATAACCTTAATCTTTATGGTCTTATTCACAATTCAGGCTGGGTCCACTGGAGTAGATATAGAGGATTTACCTGAGAAAGGCGAAGCTAAGATCGAATTACAGGTCTTTAATTCTCTACATAATTTTTTTTCAGCCAGCACTTTTCAACTAGATTCAGCTCCTAAAGAAACCGATAATTCTACTGAAATTGAGAAACCCTTGGTCACTTATATTGGTCAGGGATTCATGGCCCTGGACACAAACGAAAAAAAATTAATCTGGGATACAGGAAAAACACAGGATGAAAACCTGGCTGAACTGGCCCGGCAAGATATGGATAGAAGGTTAGAAGAAGAATTTAAAGAAATTACCGGGGTAGGTTTTCTAGAAGCTTTAGAAGAAGAACACCACAGTTCTTCTCTTTTAGATGAGATAAAAACTCATAAAGTCAGGTCAGGAGAAAGTCTGTGGACAATTGCCAGTAAATATAATATTAATATAGATACTTTAATTGGGGCAAATGATATAAATGATATGAATCGTGTAATGCCTGGTGATGAGCTAGAAATTTTGCCAGTTAAAGGTATTCTATATAATATCAGTCCCGGTGATAGCTTTGCAGATATAGTCAGAAAATTTGAGCTTGATAAAGAAGAAGTTAAGGAAGCCAATGATATATCTGAAGCAGAAGAGTTGAAGTCTGGTGATAAGATAATACTTCCTGGAGCTGAACCAGAATTTGGTTATCAAGACCGCTTAAATGAACTGCTAACTAGACCCGTTGAGGGCAGGGTTAGCTCTCCCTTTGGTCCCCGCTGGGGAACTCATCATGATGGTAAAGATTATGCCGTGCCTGTGGGAACACCAGTTGAGGCCGCTGCTGGAGGAAGGGTAACCCATGTAGGCCGCTCAGGAGGTTATGGTAAAACAGTAATTATTCAACATCAAAATGGTTTGGAAACTTTATATGCTCACTTAAATTCCTACAATGTAAGATCTGGCCAACAGGTAAATAGGGGACAGGTAATAGCATATACCGGCAACACTGGCCGCTCTACAGGACCTCATTTGCATTTTGAAGTTAGGGTCAATGGAAGGCCGGTAGATCCAGTGAATTATTTACACTAAAAATTGATACCTAACCACTTAATCCTTTCAGCAGTTTTTGTTTTGTTGAAAGGATTTAATTTTTATTGTCTATAAACAGGAGGGATATTTTGCAAAAATCTGCTATAAGACATAATTATTCAACAGCTTTTCGAGCAGCAAAATCCTTAAAACGATTGCAGATAAGACTGAGAACTGCCAGAGGAGACTTAAATGAGGCTCAAATTCTTTATGGTAAAAGATTTAATTCAGATAAAGACCCTAAAATGGCAAAAGTTATGGAAAAGGTGGCTTCGTCCGAGCTATATGATTACTTTCAGGCGGAGATAAGCCTTTCTAGCGGTAGATTTAGTTATTACTTCTTCCTTAAGGATATAAATGATAATATTTTCTGGTACACAGAAAAGGGTTTAACTAAGGTTAGACCTAAGGGCTGGAAGTTAGGATATTTTCAATATCCCATTATAAAAGAAGAAGACATCTGGCAGGCTCCTCAGTGGGCTAGAGATGCAGTTTTTTATCAAATTTTCCCGGAAAGATTTAACCGGACTAAGGTTAAAGGGCGGACCAAAAACGGTCAAGAAATACAGCCCTGGGGAAGTAAACCCAGGAGAGAGGCCTTTATGGGAGGAGATTTAAAGGGCATAAAAAATAAATTAAATTATTTACAAGATTTAGGCGTAGATGCTCTTTATCTGACGCCTGTATTTAAGTCTCCCAGTAATCATAAATATAATATCACTGATTATTATAAAATAGATGAGGACCTGGGCACAGAAAAGGAAGCCCAAGAATTGGTAGAGGCAGCTCAGGATAAAGATATCAAAGTGATCTTTGATGCAGTTTTAAACCATTGTGGTTCAAATTTTTTTGCCTTTCAGGATGTTTTACAAAGAGGGGAAAATTCAAAGTATAAAGATTGGTTCTATATCAATGAATTTCCTGTTTCACTGGAAGATTGCAATTACGAAACCTTTGCCCAAAATATTCCGCAAATGCCACGGCTAAATATGCACAATAGAGAAGTCCAGGAATATTTTTTGGATTTCGCAGAGTACTGGACAGAAAAACTCAATCTGGATGGCTGGAGACTGGATGTTGCCGATGAAGTTCCCCGCTCCTTTTGGAGAGAATTTCGCCAGAGAGTAAAAGATGTTAATCCAAAAGCCTTTATTATTGGAGAAGTCTGGTATGATGCCACCGATTGGCTTAATGGAGACCAGTTTGATAGCATTATGAATTATCATTTAATGTATGATATCTTAGATTATCTAGCAGCTGAAAAAATTAGTTTAACACAACTGACAGATAGAATTACTGAAAATATTTTTAGATATCGTCCTGAAGCATCAAATTTTCTCCTGAACTTACTTGGCAGTCATGATACCCCTCGTTTAAAATGGCATTTCCGTAATTTTAAAGAAGAAAAAAGGAGAAAAAAGATTAATTTAGCAGTGGCCCTGCAGTTTTTCTTACCCGGTATACCTATGATATTTTATGGCGATGAACTGGGATTGACCGGGAAAGATGACCCTGATTGCAGGCGGGCCATGCCCTGGAAGCCAGAGGAGCAGGATTTGCCTAAAAAGAACTTTTATAAAAATATCATCAAGACTTATAAACAAAGAAAACTCCTGAAATCAGGTAATTATAGGGAGGTATTCGTTGATGAGGTGGCAGAGGTTTTGATTTTTTCCAGAGCAATTGAAGATAAAACTCTCTATCTTGCCTTTAACTTTTCCGAAAATGAGTATAAACTTGATGAAAGTGTTAAAAATAAGATCAGAGGGGATTTTAAAGAGGATTTTACAGTTAAAAAAGAAGTCATTCCTCCTTTAAGTTATCTTTTTCTTTAGTCCTATTTGCATTTATTTTGCAGTTTGTATATACTATTAGGAAAGAAGCAAAAAATTTTCATTTATTCTGCGAAGGGAGGATTTTAGTAGTGAAAGAACAGGAAAAAGAACTTATACGAGAAGCCTTATTATTGGAGCAGGAAGGGTATGAATTTTATCAGTTGGCAGCAGAGCGTTGTGAGGAAGAAGAGGTAAAATTAGCCTTTGTTGAAATGGCAGCAGAAGAAAAAAAACACATGGACTGGTTACAGGAGCTTTATCGAGGTTTAGAAGAGGATGAGTCAGCTTCTTTAAATTTGGAGGACTTCCATAAAACCCCGGATGTTTTCAATAACAAAGTAGTAGAGCCCTTAAAGAGTTCATTAGCAGTATCTGTCTTTGGAATTGGAGTAAAAATGGAAAAAGCAGCCTTTGATTATTATCAGGAGGCAGCTAAGAAGACTGAGAATCAAAAGGCAAAAGAGCTCTATGAAGAATTAATTAGATGGGAAAAAGAGCATTTGGATGAATTTCAAAAAGAATATGAAATGTTACAGCAGAATTGGTGGAATGACCAACATTTTGCCCCTTTTTAAAATAGAAAAGCATGAACCCCTGGTTACCTTTATTCAGGGGTTTTTTTATTTTTGAACTAAGATTATTTGCTATAAATAGGAGGATAATTGATGAAAATTGCTCGCTTTTACCTTGATGATATAAATAATATTTCATACGGAAAATTAGTCAATAACAGGATATATGAACTTCAAAATGACCCTATTATCGGTGACAAATCCTATGAATTATCAGGAGAAAAATTTTCAAGCTCTGAAGTTAAGTTTTTACCTCCAGTAACCCCTCCAAATATAATTGCCATTGGTTTAAATTATTCTGATCACGCCGAAGAAGCTGGGCTTGAAATTCCAGATCAACCTCTGATCTTTGCCAAAGCCACTTCAAGCATTATTGGCCCTCAGGATGACATAATTTTACCTAAAAAAGCTCCAAATCAAGTTGATTATGAAGCTGAGTTAGGGGTAGTTGTATCTAAAGAATGCAAAAATGTTAGCCCTGAAGAGGTTGATGAATATATATTAGGTTATACCTGTGTTAATGATGTTACAGCCAGAGACTGTCAGCAAAGGGATGGTCAATGGGTAAGAGCTAAATCCTTCGATACTTTTTGTCCAGTGGGGCCGATTATCGAAAATGAATTGGACCCCGACAATTGTAATATTGTCTGTCGAGTTAATAATGAAATTAGACAAAAATCAAATACTGCCAACATGATTTTTTCAGTAGAAGAGATAATTAGTTATCTATCTCATAATATGACTTTGCTTCCAGGGACCTTGATTTTGACAGGTACACCTGCCGGAGTAGGATTAAGTTATGATACAGATAAATACTTAAAAGCTGAAGATGAAGTAAAGGTTGAAATATCAGGAATTGGGGTTTTAGAAAATCAAGTAAAAAAATGTTGAAAAATTTATGTATTTTTTTTAAAATAGCTTAATAATAATTGACTACTAACGGGCAAGTTGTTAATATTAAGATGAAAAGTAGCAGGGGTTTAAAAGAGGCTAGATTTAATCAATTATTTAGCTATCCAATTACACCTTAATTGTCTAATTCTTTTCTCATTTAACCAACCCGAGGGGAATCTTGCAAACATTTCCTGGCCGATTTCTACCATTTCTTTTAAATAGTCACCTTCTAGATTACCGGCTTGCCCCCTGCCGCGAGCATCAGCAACTAAAATTAAGCGAAAGTCCTCTAAACCTAGGGGGGATTTTGCAATTTTGGTTAGAAGATCAACTTTGGTTCCTGGGCGCAACTTAAAAAAGTAGTGGCCCTTCATATGTTCCCGGGCTGCTATTAAAGCGCTTTTTTCCCAGGAGTTTAAAACACCCAGCCGGCGAGAAAAATTGCAAATATATTTAGCTGACTTCTTTTCATGTCCATAATGATGAGGATATTTTTCTGGAGGAGTTGATTGTTTGCCAAAATCATGTAAAAATGCGGCATATCTAACCTGTCCTGATAGAGTTAACTGGGCGATAGAGTCTAAAACCTGAAGGCTGTGTTCAAAGGCATCCCCTTCAGGATGACCATCCTCTGGTTGTTGTACTCCCTTGAGGGCCCAAAGCTCCGGCCAATCTTTTTTTATTTGCTCCATGGGGATATCTCTAATATAAAGAGAAGGTTTATCTTTATAGAGAATTGTTTTTAACCTGCTACCTGAACACCGCATATAATTCCCCCCTAAATCAATAATTATCTAAGGGAATAGGCTTTATCATATGCCTTAATTGTAACATTTTTTAATTGTTGAAACAATAATTTTTATTTCGGACAAAATTAGCTCTAATAATTATTAAATTTCGAAAATTTTTGGCAAGGAGTGGTTATTATGCAGGAAATTATTATTTTCGATGAAGTTGCTGATTTACTAAAAACCAGGTTTTTTAAACTGGATTTTTATCAAAAATTTGCTTTGCTTTCTGAAGTTTCTGTAGAAGAGCAACTTCATTTTAATGATTTTTTAAATTCAACTACCAAATTTATTGACTTTGATGATGTCATGCAAATAAAGAAAGATGCCAAGCAGAAAAAATATGTGAGGGTAAGAGGAGAAAATATTGAAAAACAATGTTATATTAGAGAAAAGCGACTAACTAATTATAAACTAAAAGAAATATTCTATGAGGTAATAAGACTGCTCTCTCTCTGTCAGCAGGAGTTAGGAGATCGTTTAGAAAAGGGAAGAGAGGAATTTGTCAGTGAAGATGATGAATTTAAAGGACTTACAGGAGTTTCTGATAAATTTATAATTAACTACAATTTATTACAAGAGGTTGATAGAGAGATTGTAATTAGAGCTTTAGAGGCCACAGAGGTGAGTGAGGAAGTCCACCAGGCAATTTTGACCGATGACTGATCAATAAAATTTAATAGTTATAATAAAAAATGGCCGGTTAAGGCCATTTTTTTTTATTCGATTTCAATTTTTCTTTGCTTCATTATTTCTTGGTTTAGTTTTGGTAGCTCAACTTTTAAAACTCCATTGTTATATTCTGCCTTTATATCCTCTTCTTTGATATTGGTGACTTTGAATTTTCTTTCGAAGGTGCCTAAATTTCTTTCCTGACAGATATAATCATCTTCACTGGCATCACAACTTGTTTTTTTAGTGGCTGAAATTGTTAACTCATCTTCTTCTAATTCCACTGAGATATCCTCTTTTTCAACTCCAGGCAATTCAGCTTCAATGATAAACTTATCAGTTTTATCGATTATATCGGTATGAAAACCTAGCCCCATTACGTCATCGAGATAGTTTTGAGAAAATAACCCTCCATAATGGGGAGAGTTTTTGAGTCTTTTTCGTTTTTTCTTACCGTATCCATAGGGTTGCATTATTTGAAACATAATATCTCCTCCTGATAGATAACCATATTATTAATTCTAACTTTTCAAATTAATTATATTGCAAAATTTAATTATATAAAGTTAATTAGCTTACAAATTCAGAAAAGACTATTGTTTTTTTGTAAAAATTGTATTATAATATTAGAAAGAGTGAAAAAAATAACAAACTTTTCTGCCAGGAAAGGAGATGATTATTACAATCAAAAAAAATTCTCTTAACACTCGATTTTGGACAAGAACAGCTATTTTATTAGCTCTGGCTTTAGTTTTTCAAATGGGGGGATTCCCTCAACCTATTACTGGTCCAGTAGTTAATGCAATATTGTTTCTATCTGTTTTAACAGTAACTCCCTTATCTGGAGCAGTTATCGGTATTTTAACACCAGTAATTGCTTTTATTCGAGGAATTTTACCACCACCTTTAGCACCTATGATTCCCTTTATTGCAGTAGGAAATGCTTTGTTGGTCTTTGCCTTTAGTCTGATTGGTAAATTAATGAAATTAGACTTTAAAAAACCGTTAAATTTTACAGGTGGTTTTGCGGTGGTTGTTGCTTCTTTTTTGAAGTTTTCTTTACTGGCAGCTGCCGTGAGATTTTTGGTGGAGATCCCTCCACCTGTTGCTCAGATGATGACCTTTCCTCAGTTATATACAGCTATAGCTGGTGGAGTACTGGCTCTTTTAATTTACAAAATATTGCCCCTGGATTAACACTGGAGGTGAAATTGTGAAAAAAAGCAATGATATTTTTTTAGAAACTGTTCATAATATTCAACAGACTTATGGTTATATTCCCGAAAGAGAGATTAACCAACTGGCAGAAAAATTTGACCAGCCTAGAGCAAAAATTTATGGAGCCATTAAATTTTATTCAATGTTGTATACTGAGCCTACAGGCAAGTATATAATTAGAATCTGTGATAGTTTATCCTGTCATCTCAAAGATTCCCATGACTTATTATTAGCGGTGCAGGATTATCTGGGTTTAGAAGATGGCGAGACTTCCTCTGATCAATTATTTACTCTAGAAATTGTGGAATGTTTAGGCCATTGTGGAGAGGGACCTGTTATGATGGTAAATGATAAAATGTATACTGAACTAACGAAGGGTAAAGCCTTAGAAATACTGCAGGATTGCAAATAAAGGGGGTTAAACGATGGTAATAGAGAAGAAGTTTCTAAAAGGAAATCCTTTAAAAGACATCTCTGAATATGATTTTCCTGGTTTGAGAAGGGCCCTTTCCTTGGGACAGGAAAATGTTATTCAAGAAATCAGTGATTCCATGTTGCTGGGCAGAGGTGGAGCGGGTTTTCCTACCGGGACAAAATGGAGTTTAGCTTTAGAACAGGCAGGCGACAAGAAATATTTTATCTGCAATGCAGACGAAGGCGAACCTGGTACCTTTAAAGATAGATTTTTGCTGGAAGAAAGACCTTTAAAGGTTTTAGAGGGTTTAATGATTGGAGCCTATGCAGTTGGAGCTGATGAGGGTTTTATTTATATTAGAGGAGAATATGATCTGCCAATAAAGATCTTCAGAGAAATTTTAGAGGATGCCAGAGATGAAGGCATATTAGGAAAGAATATCTTCGGATCAGATTTTGATTTTGACCTGACTTTAGTCCGGGGAGCAGGCGCTTATGTCTGTGGAGATGAAACATCTTTGATTAACTCTATTGAAGGCAAAAGGGGTATTTCGAGAATTAAACCACCCTATCCAATTCAGGAAGGCCTTTTTGGCAACCCAACAGTTGTAAATAATGTCGAGTCTTTAGCCTGTGCTGCTGAGATTATAAACAAGGGGGCCGGCGAATTTGTTGCTCTGGGTACTGATAACAGCAGAGGAACTAAATTAGTCAGCCTCAGTGGAGATATAAACCTTCCAGGTGTTTATGAAATAGAGTTTGGCTGTGGTACCTTAGAAGAAATAATTAATGATCTTGGTGGTGGAGTTAGCTATGGCAATAAGCCCAAATTCGTCATTCCAGGCGGACTTTCCACAGCTGCTTTATTACCGGAGGAATTAAACTGTGGTTATAGCTATGAAGATATTGAAGAAGCTGGTTCCTCCCTTGGTTCAGGAGCAATTATTGTAGTAGGTGAAAGTAGAGACCTGGTGGAAATATTATTAAAAGTTTCTCGCTTCTATATGGATGAGACCTGTGGAACCTGCTTTCCCTGTCGAGAAGGGAATAAACAGATTAATTTTATGCTCAATCAGCACAAAAACAAAAAATTTACCCGTCAGGAAGTTGAAATCATAAAAGATATTGGAGATGCTATTGCAGCTGCAGCTCGCTGTGGATTGGGACAGACTTCATTATCTTTAATTGAATCTATATTTGATAAATTTCCAGAAGAATTAATTGAGGAGGTGAGGCATAGTGAAAAGGTTAGAAATAGATAATATTGAAGTAGAAGTAGAACCAGGGACAACCTTATTAGAAGCAGCTAGAAAAATCAATGTTAATATTCCAACTCTGTGTTATGAAGAAGAACTTTCAATTTTTGGTGGCTGTCGGCTTTGCGTTGTAGAGGTTAATGGAGGGGAGTTATTAAAACCTGCCTGTGCTACAGAAGCCGATGACGGGATGATAGTAAAAACCCACTCCCCCCGGGTTAGAGAGGTAAGACAGACCTTATTTGAGCTAATCATTGCTTCCCATGATATAAGCTGTGAATTAAATTGCTTAACCTGTACCCGACAGAGCAGCTGTGAGTTGAGAGTTGTAGCAGAGGATATTGGCATTAGCAGGATGAGATTGAACCCGATTTATCGAGGTTTAGAGAAAGACTTTTCCAGTCATAGTATAGTTAGAGAACCAAATAAATGTATTACCTGTGACCGCTGTATACGCAAATGTGAAGAGATTCAGGGAATAGGAATTTTTGCTAATTCTGCCCGAGGCCCGGAGACAGAAGTGACCACCTTTCAGGATAAAGGGATGGGTAATGTAGAATGTACTAATTGTGGTCAATGTATTATCTCCTGTCCCACAGGAGCTCTCCATGAAGTTTATCATTCAGAAGGGGTCTGGGATGCCCTTTATGATGAAAATAAGCATGTTGTTGTACAGACAGCTCCAGCAGTTAGAGTGGCGATAGCCGAACCCTTTGGTGCAGAACCTGGTACAGTGGCTACTGGACAGCTGGTATCTGCTTTAAAAAGACTGGGTTTTGATGGGGTTTTTGATACTAACTTTACTGCTGATTTAACTATTATGGAGGAAGGTACTGAGGTAGTTAAAAGAGTTACAGAAAATGATAATCTGCCGGTATTAACTTCCTGTAGCCCGGGGTGGATTAAATTCATTGAGCATTTTTATCCAGATTATCTTAAAAATTTATCTACCGCCAAATCACCTCAGCAGATGTTTGGTGCTTTAGCCAAGACCTACTATGCTGAACAGGCCGGTGTTGATCCTGAAGATATTGTTGTAGTCTCTATCATGCCCTGCACTGCCAAAAAATTTGAATCCAGACGACCAGAAATGAATGGTGATGTAGATTTTGTTTTAACAACTCGAGAAGCAGGTATGATGATAAAATCTGCCGGGATTAATATATGTGACTTGCCGGAAGAAAATTATGACAATCTAATGGGAGTTTCCAGTGGTGCCGGTGATATCTTTGCAGCCAGCGGTGGTGTTATGGAGGCAGCCCTGAGAAGTGCCTATTATTTAATCACAGGTGAAGAGCTGGAAGATATTGATATAAAGCCGGTGAGGGGTCTTACAGGTTTGAAAAAAGCTGAAGTTCCAATCAACGAAGACTTAACCCTTAAAGTTGGAGTTGCTCATGGACTTAGTAATGCCAGAAAAATGATGGAACTCATCAAAGAAGGAGAGGAGTTTCATTTTGTAGAGTTTATGGCCTGTCCCGGTGGTTGTATTGGTGGCGGTGGACAACCTATTAGAGCTGATATGACCAGTGAAGACGCACTGCAAAAAAGACTTGAAGGTGTATACAGCATCGATAGCAGTAAAAAAATGAGACGCTCCCATGAAAACCCCATGATTCAAAAACTCTATGATGAATTTTTAGGCAAACCTGGAAGCCATAAAGCTCATAAGCTTCTGCATACTGAATATACAGCCAGGGGGTTAAATTAGGTTAGAAGCCAACAACTCTATTATAGTTAAGGAAAATTTAAGTTTAATTAAAAAAATAAGCGGGGAGACTGTTAGCTATAATTTCCCCGCTTATTTTTATTAAAATTTTTCAAGAGCAGACTGAATTTTTTCTTTGGTTAGCGACTCTTCGCTAAATTGTTCCTTTTTCTCGCCAAACTTATAGATTGCCACCGTCGGGACTTTTTTTATTCCTTGATTGAGAGCTAGACGAGAGTTTTTTGTATTGTAAGTTAACTCGCCACTGATATTGAAGTTATAAAAATCTGTTTTGTCTGAGAAGTCATCCTTTAAATTGCCTATAATAGTCTTAATATCTTTACAGGCATCGCAATCATCACTATAGTAATTAACCAGAACCACATTTTTAGAATTTAAAACTTTATCAACGAAATTATTGGGATTAATATTCTGCATTCAAACCCCCCCTTTTTTTATTCCTAAAATTATGATAATTGAATTAACTTTGACACTTTAAATATAACATATTTTGTCTTTTATGTCTAGTATTAAAATTCAGAAATTAACCTCAAAATTTAACCTGAAAAGTTTTTTTTAGCCCTAAAATTAAAAAATGGTGCTGAAGGTGGGATTCGAACCCACACAGGCGTTAGCCCACATGACCCTGAATCATGCGCGTCTGCCAGTTCCGCCACTTCAGCACTGCATTTATTCTAACTTAAAAGTAGTGGTATTGTCAAGCTTTCCTGACAATATTTTTCCTGATTTTCAGCAAAACCTTCAGTTAATTGAATAAATTTGCAGGAAATTAGGGGCTTTTCCAGAATATTATAAAGTGATGTTTTTATCAATCAGGAGATATTTTATGGTTTATTTTAGAAAAACAATTATTTAGGAGGGGTTTTAAAAAATGAGTGAATTAATTGATGGCAAGGCAATTTCAGCAGAAATTAAAGAAGAGCTAAAAGAAAGAATCAAAGATTTAAAAGAAGAAGGAAGAGTACCTGGGCTAGCCGTGGTTTTAGTCGGCGATAATCCAGCTTCCGCTACTTATGTTAAAATGAAAGATAAGACAGCTACAGAGCTTGGGATCCATTCCGTTAAGAAAAATGTGGAAGCGGATATTAGCCAGGAAGACCTTTTAGATATTATCGATGAACTAAATAATGATGGTAAAATTGATGGCATATTAGTACAATTGCCACTTCCAGATCATATTGATGAGCATGCTATTATTGAGGCCATTGATCCCGGTAAGGATGTAGATGGTTTCCATCCTGTTAATACAGGAAGGTTATTCAGCGGTCAGCAGGATAAGCTTCGCTTCGATCCCTGCACACCTCTGGGCATAATAGAACTAATAGAGAGATCAGGATATGAGATTGAAGGTAAAGATGCAGTAGTTTTAGGTCGAAGCAATATAGTAGGAAAACCAGTGGCCCATCTATTAATTGAAAAGAATGCCACCATAACGATCTGTCATAGCCGCACTCAGGATTTAGCAGGAAAAGCTGCCTCTGCCGATATTCTGGTTGCCGCTGTTGGTAGACCGGAATTTGTTACCGGCGATATGGTTAAAGAGGGCGCCTGCGTAATCGATGTAGGTATCAATAGAGTGGACGGAGAGCTAGTTGGAGATGTTGATTTTGCTGCTGCTAAGGAGAAGGCTGGAGCCATAACCCCTGTTCCTGGTGGCGTTGGTCCTATGACTATCGCTATGTTAATGAGTAATACAGTAAAAGCCAGAGAGTATCATGGAGTCTAAGCTCTATTCCGTAACTGAGGTCACCTCAAGAGTAAAATCCCTATTGCAAAATGATGCAGTTCTTTCTAATTTGAAGGTGGAGGGAGAAATATCCAACTTTCACCATCACAGGTCAGGTCACATGTATTTTTCTTTAAAGGATGATAACTCTAAATTAAATTGTGTGATGTTCAAAGGAAATAACAAAAAGTTGGATTTTGCTCCTGAGGATGGCCAGGTGGTACTCGCCCGGGGCTACTTAGATGTCTATGTGCCTCGGGGGGAGTACCAGCTTTATGTATCCAGCTTGGAAGAGGTTGGCGAAGGAATACTCTATCAAAAGTTTATCAAATTAAAGGAAAAACTAGAAGAAGAAGGCCTCTTTGCTCCAGAAAAGAAAAAGGACATACCCTTTTTACCAGAAAAAATAGGTTTAGTTACCTCTCCCACGGGAGCAGCTATCAGAGATATATTATCTGTACTTAAAAGAAGGTATGATGGAGTTTCTGTTTTATTATATCCATCAAGAGTACAGGGTAATGAGGCTGAAGGGGAGTTAATTACTGGCCTGGAATATTTAGAGGCTCAAAAGGACATAGACCTGATTATAATAAGCAGGGGCGGGGGTTCCTTAGAAGACCTCTGGCCCTTTAATAGTGAAGAGCTTGCCAGAAAGATATATTCTTTAAAAACGCCTGTGATTAGCGGGGTGGGGCATGAGACTGATTTTACTATTGCAGACTTTGTGGCTGACCTTAGAGCTCCAACTCCGTCAGCTGCAGCGGAATTGGCAGTACAGGATTTTGCTCAACTTATTAATAATCTGCAGGATTTAGCCAGACGTCTATGCTCCAGTTATCGTAACAAAATAAACTCTAGTAAAAAAGACTTAGATTTTATTAAAAGTAAAAAGATCTGGCGAGACCCTGCTATAATGTGGCAGAATACCCGGCAACTCTTAGATGATCTGATGCTCCGCTTCAGCAATAATCTCAGTACCAGTTTTAAAGAACACCGCCGGAAAGTTACAAACCTAGAAAGAGAACTTAAAAATTTGAGTCCCGAGAAAATTTTAGCTCGCGGTTATAGTATAACTTTAAATGAAAGCGGCCAGGTGATAAAAGATCATTCTCAGGTAGAGGATAAGGATCTTATTATTAGTAGACTGGCTAAAGGGAAAGTGATGAGTGAAGTTAAAGAAAGCAGGGAGGAATAACATGACTGATAAAAAAGACAATTTATTTTCCGGGGCTAACGATCAGAGCGAAAAGGAAGAGCTAACTGAACTGCCCCAGGATATTACCTTTGAGGAAGCTTTAAAAGAATTAGAGGAAATTGTGCAGGAATTAGAGGGTGATATGCTCTCTTTAGATAAATCAATGGAAAAATTTACTTACGGTATGGAGTTAATAAAATATTGTCAGCAAGAGCTCGATAGGGCCGAGGGTAAAATTGAACAGGTAATTGAAAAAAACGATGAATTAAAGGAAATTATACCCTTTGAAATAGCAGAGGAATAAAAATAACATCAATATTAAAAGATTAGATAAAAGTCTTCAATGGTTTAGAGGACTTAGGAGGTTGAAAATGGAAAGGTTTGCCACAATGCTCACTGAATACAGGCAAAATGTTGATTATTATCTGGAGAATTTAATGGCTGAAAGCGATATGTTGCCGGATTTGAAAAAGGCAATATCTTATAGTCTTTTGTCAGGCGGCAAAAGAATCCGACCGATTTTAACCTTATTGACCTGTGAATTGGTAGAAGGTCAAAAAGAGGCTGCTCAAAAAGTAGGAGCAGCCCTTGAGTTTATTCACACCTATTCTTTAATACATGACGATCTGCCAGCTATGGATGATGACGAATTTAGACGAGGTCAAAAAACCAATCATCTGGTCTTTGGAGAGGGTTTAGCCATTTTAGCAGGTGATGCCCTGCTAACCGAGGCCTTTACCCTTTTAACCGGCGTAAACCTTTCTGGCGAAAAAAGATGTCAGCTTATAAAATTAATTAGCACAGCAGCCGGGCCAGCCGGTATGGTGGGAGGTCAGGTATTAGATTTACAGGCAGAAGGAAAAAATATTGATTTAAACCAATTGAAAAAAATTCATCAAAAGAAGACGGGTGAACTTTTTAAAGCAGCTATATTAGGTGGAGCTCTTTGTGGTCAACCTCAAAGAGAAGAATGGCAGGCACTGGAAAAATACGCCACTAATTTAGGGCTAACTTTTCAAATCGTTGATGATATTTTAGATGTAACAGGGGATAGCGAGAAGTTAGGAAAGGAAGTTGGTCAGGATGAAAAGAGAGGCAAAAACACCTATCCTTCCCTTTTAGGGCTGGCTGAAGCGCAGGATAGGGCTGAAGAGGTTGCCCGGAAAGCCAGGGAGTCACTTAAAATTTTTGGAGAGAATGCAGCGGATTTATCGAATTTAGTAACTTTTGTCTTGAAAAGAAGTTACTAATTGCAGGCCTATAAATAGTATGATATAATAATCAAGAAAATTACTAGGTTATTATATGAGAAGTAAAGCAATTTTAAAGAGGTGGCTCAAATGTCAGAGCTCTTAAAAGAAATAAATAATCCCGGTGATTTAAAAAACTTAAACAGAGAAGAACTAGAAAAATTAGCTGAGGAAGTTAGGGAGTTTCTTATCTGTACAGTGGCTGAGACTGGAGGTCATTTGGCCTCTAATTTAGGAGTCGTGGAGTTAACAATAGCGCTCCATCGCCATCTAGAAAGCCCTAAGGATAAAATAGTTTGGGATGTTGGACATCAGTGTTACACACATAAAATATTAACCAATCGAAGGAATAAAATGACTACAATAAGATGTTATCAGGGATTAAGCGGTTTCCCCAAGTTTAGCGAGAGCAAACATGACATTATCGAAACAGGTCATAGTGGGACTTCTATTTCTTCAGCTCTGGGATTAGCACGAGCTCGAGAACATAAAGGTAGTAATGAACGCATTTATTGTGTAATTGGAGATGGGGCAATTACTGGTGGAATGGCCTTTGAGGCTTTAAACCATGCCGGTGATTTAGATACCAATATGAAAGTTATCTTAAATGACAATGAGATGTCTATATCCCCAAATGTTGGGGCTTTATCGAGCTATTTATCCCGTCTGAGGACCGACCCCGGCATTAGAAAAATCTCTGATGATGTAGCAGAATTGGTCAATTCAATACCTGGCATAGGTTCTGGGGTCTCTAAAACTATGGATAAAGCCAAAGATAGCCTTAAATATATACTGGTACCAGGAATTTTATTCGAAGAGATGGGTTTTACCTATCTGGGTCCGGTGCCTGGCCATGATATTAAAGCACTCCTGGAAATTTTTAAACAGGCTGATCAGGTGGAAGGCCCTGTATTAATCCACGTTAATACAGTAAAGGGTAAAGGCTATCATCCAGCAGAAAGCTGTCCTAAAGATTATCATGGAGTGGGGCCCTTTAAAATTGAAAATGGCGAGGCTGAAAAAAGTCGAGATAAGCCAACCTACAGTCAAATTTTTGGCAGGACCATGGTTGAACTGGGAGAACAAGATATGAGACTGGTTGGTATTACAGCAGCAATGCCAGCAGGAACTGGCTTAAATATTTTCCAGGAAAAATTTCCTGATAGAGTATATGATGTGGGGATAGCTGAACAGCATGCTCTAACCTTCAGCGCGGGATTAGCCCGCGGTGGGGTAAGACCAGTAGTTGCCCTCTATTCTACCTTTTTACAGCGGGGATATGATCAGGTTATCCATGATCTCTGTCTGCAAAACCTGCCAGTTACAATAGCCATTGATAGGGCTGGAATAGTGGGTAGTGATGGAGAAACTCATCAGGGCCTATTTGATCTGTCCTTTCTCCGGGCTGTGCCCAATTTAACTTTGCTGGCCCCCAAGGATGAAAATGAACTGGTGCAGATGCTCTTCACTGCCTATCATCTTGATAGTCCCGCAGCAGTTAGATATCCCCGGGGAGAAGGAGAAGGAGTGGAAATTGACTGGAATCCTGAAGATCTACCTATAGGTAAAGGAGAAGTATTAAATAAAGGTGAAGATATTTTAATACTGGCTCTAGGCTCCAGGGTTTATCCAGCTATGGAAGCCAGCCGGATTCTAGAAAAGGAAGGATATTCTGTTACTCTATATAATGCCCGTTTTATCAAACCTCTACCTGAAGAAATTATTGAATTGGCTCAAAGGCATAAATATTTAGTGACAGTTGAAGAAAATGTCTTGGCTGGTGGTTTTGGCAGTGCTGTTCTGGAGTTTTTCAATAGCAAAAATATTTATAAACCAGTTTTAACTATCGGCCTTCCTGATGAATTTGTCACCCATGGGGGTCAGGAGCAGATGAGGAAAGAATATAAAATTGACAGCCAGGGTATTTGTGAACAAATAAAAGGATTTATCAATAAAAATGATTTGGGGAAGAAATAGATGAGCAAGAAAGAAAGGTTAGATATTTTACTGGCAGAAAGAGATTATTACCGCAGTCGCAGTCAGGCCAAAAGAGCTATTATGGCCGGAGAAGTAAAGGTAAATAATGAAATAGTCGATAAAGCAGGGACAAAAATTGATAGTCAGGCTAAAATAGAAATCAAGGAAAAACCCCCTTACGTAAGTAGAGGGGGCAAAAAGCTTAAAAAAGCTCTAACAGCCTTTGCCATTGAGGTCCGGGACAAAATAGCTCTGGATATTGGCTCTTCTACCGGTGGTTTTACTGATTGCCTCTTGCAGGAGGGAGCCAGAGAAGTTTATGCTGTTGATAGTGGAACAAATCAATTAGCATGGAAGTTAAGGAAGGATGAGCGGGTTAAGGTTTTTGAGCAGACAAAATTTCATGAATTAAAACCAGGAGATCTACCAGCAGTATTTCAGCTGGTTACCGTCGATGTCTCATTTATTTCTCTGGGTTTAATCCTGCCTGTGGCCGTTAATTTTATGCAAAGGGGAGCAGATATAATAGCTTTGATTAAACCGCAATTTGAAGCTGGGCCTGATAAGGTAGGTAAAGGTGGGGTAGTAAAGGATACCTCAATTCAGATAGAGGTTATAGAAAAGATTTTAATTCAATCCCTGGAGTTAGGCATAGAGCCTAAAAACTTAAGCTATTCACCGATAACTGGTGCTTCAGCAGGGAATAGAGAATTTCTTTTTCAAGGAATTTATCAGCCAGCTAAAATAGATGACTTGAACCAAAATAAAGATAAAATAATTACCGATTGGCAGGATAAAATTGTGGCAACTGTAACTAAAGCCCAGCATGAACTGGGGAGGGGCTGATTTTTATTGCAACTTTTGGTATAATAATAAATACAAAAAAAGAGCAGGCTAAAAATTTAGCACTGGAGTTGCTGGACTATTTAGACCAAAAATCTGTTTCTTATATTTTAGAAGAAAAATCCAGTAATGTTTTGTTAGCTGATTATAGAACGGCCACCATTCCAGAACTTAAAGAGGAGATTGACTATTTAATTCTTCTCGGTGGTGATGGAACTCTTCTGCGGGCAGCTAGATATTTTTGTGGTACCGGAATACCTCTGTTGGGCATCAATGTTGGCAGTCTGGGTTTTATGACAGTAATTGAGAAAAATAATTATAAAAAAGCCGTGGAAAAAATATTGGCTGATGAGTTTACCATAGAAAATAGAATGATGTTAACGGCAGAGGTCTATCGTTCGCAGAAACAGGTTTATAAGACCTTCGGTTTAAATGATGTTGTTATCAGCAGGGGTGCAAGCTTTAAACTAATAGGCATTGAGTTATATATAAACGATGAATTTATCAGCAATTATGAAGGTGATGGCTTACTGGTTGCTACTCCCACTGGTTCCACAGCTTATTCTCTTTCGGCAGGAGGTCCTATTGTTCATCCAAAGCTTAAGGCTATGTTAATCACCCCAATCTGCCCCCATAATCTCTTTATGCGCCCGATGGTTATTGGAGATGATGATGAAGTAATGGTTAACTTGAAGATACCAGGTAAAAAAATGCATATTTCCACTGATGGCAGAGCTAATTTAGAGCTGCAAAATGGTGATAAAATTAAAATTAAAAAATCCTGCCAGGAAGTAACATTAATAAGATTCCCCGAGAGAAATTTTTATCAAATTTTACGAGAAAAGATGAAGGTTGATATGCCTTAGAACTTCAAATTCAGGAGGTAAGTTTATGAAAAGCAAAAGACATCTTAAGATTTTAAGCTTAATCAAAAATGAAAATATTTCAACTCAGGAGGAATTAGTGGCCCGCCTTCATGAAGAGGATATCGAGGTTACTCAAGCTACAATATCCAGGGACATAAAGAATTTAGGTTTGATTAAGGTCCCTGATGGTGAGGGTGAGTATAAATATTCTCTGCCCAGCCGGAGGACTCAATCTGATATAGAGGGCTGGCTGCAGAAAATGTTCCAGGATTTTGTCACCGATATGGATTACAGTGAGAATATTATTGTCATAAAAACCATCAAAGGCACCGCTGGTGGGGTTGCCTCCACTCTGGATAACTACAGCTGGCAAAATGTGCTGGGAACAGTGGCAGGAGATAATACAGTGATGGTAGTGGTTAAACCGCCAGAAAAAGTTGAAGAAGTCTTTAATAATTTCAAAAAATTATTAGACTAATCAAATTAAAGAGAACCGGAGGGTAAGCCTATGCTGGGAGATTTACAGGTGAAAAATTTTGCTATAATTGATAACCTCTCCCTTTCCTTTGCCGAGGGATTAAATATCTTAACCGGTGAAACAGGTGCTGGCAAATCTATTATAATTGGGGCTTTAGAGATGCTTTTCGGTTCTCGGGCTTCTCGGGAAATAATTAAAGATGGCAAAGAAGCTGCGTATATAGAAGCCAGCTATTTCTTCTCGGAAAGAGAAGAAATAACCAGGTTATTAGAAAGGGCTGGTATTGAGAATGACCCTGAGTCTTTAATTTTAACCCGAGAAATCAGAAGGAGTGGCAGGAATCGTTGTCGGATCAATGGTCAGCTTGTACCTCTTAAGCTAATCAAAGAAATTTCTTCTTATTTAGTTGATATTCATGGTCAGCATGAACATCAAAATTTGCTTAATAGCAGTTATCATCTGGATATATTAGATGAGTTGTTGCCAGCTGAGGGAAAAAAATTGCTGGCAGCAATGGAAAAAAACTATGGCCGGTTAGAGAAATTAACAGATAAAAAGAAGCAATTAGAAAAAAAGAAGGAAGAAAGAGCTCGGAGAATGGATATAATTGAATATCAATTGCAGGAGATTAATGAGGCAGATCCTCAACCCGGTGAATGGAAAAAATTAAATAAAAAATTAAATAAGCTCAATAATTTAGAAAAGATTCATGAAATTACTGGAGGGGCCAGTGATGTAATCAGTGGCGATGATTTTCAAGAGAGTTCAATGTTAAATAAGCTTGGTAAAATCAAAGATGATTTAATCTCTTTAACAGATTATGATGAAGAATTAGCTGATATGGCTAAAATGGCGGGAGAAATATTTTCTTCACTCCAGGATTTAGGTTTTAGATTGAGAAACTATTATGAAGAGCAAAATTATAATCAAGCTGAGACTAGAAAAATCAGACAGCGATTGGATTTGCTCAACAATTTACGCAGCAAATATGGCGAGAATATCGAGGAAATACTGGCCTTTCGCGATGAAATTCTAAAAGAGAAGGAAGAATTGTCAAGTCTGGAAGATAGGCTAAGTGAAGTAGAAAAGGAGCATCAAAAACTCTATAAAAAATGTCAGGAGATAGCCGATAAATTAACAGAGCATCGACAGGAAGTGGCAAAATGGCTAGAGGAAAAGCTTATAGAGGAATTAGCCCAGCTGGCGATGAAGGAAGCCAGCTTTGAGGTTAAATTTTCTAGTAAAGAAAATCTATCCCCCAGTGGCCAGGACCAGGTGGAATTTTTAATCTCTCCCAATCCGGGCCTGGAATTAAAAAAGTTAACCAGGATAGCTTCAGGGGGAGAAATTTCTCGAATCATGCTGGCCTTCAAATCCATCATTGCCGGCTTTGATAAAGTACAGACTTTAATTTTTGATGAAGTTGATGCAGGTGTGGGAGGAGAAACTGCTCAGCAAATGGCTAACCGGCTTTTTAAAATTAGTACCAGGCGGCAGGTAATTTGTATTACTCATCTGCCTCAAATAGCCAGTATGGCTGATAGGCATTTTTATATTGAAAAAATTACCACTGACAAGAATAAAGTGACCACAAAGATAAATAAATTAACGGAGAAAAAACGGCAACAGGAGATTGCCAGGATGGTCGAAGGGGAGAGAAAAAGTGCCGCTGGTCTAAAACATGCCGATGAAATGTTAGCTAGAGCGGAAAAAATCAAGTTAAATATTTAGTTTTAGGCAGGAATATCAAAAATAATACAGAATAATTTATAATAATAGAGATAATTACAATAATCCTGTGAATTTAATTTGGGGTTAGCCTATTATATGTCTACTATACCAAATAGGTGACATCTTGAGGGGGTATGATGATGGCAGAAAAAATTGAGCTAGCTATAATTGATGATGACAGAGAATTTTGTGAGATCATGGAAGAATTCTTTGTAGGCAGAGAGGATTTTTCTTTAACAGGTATAGCCAATGAAGCAGAAGCTGGCATAGAGTTGGTTAAAAAGAAAAAACCTGATGCTTTAGTTTTAGACCTTATAATGCCTGAAAAGGATGGAGTAGAAGTTTTAAAGCAGCTTAAGGAAATGAATTTGCACACGGAGATAAAAATTGTTGTTCTAACTGCCTTTGGCAAGGAAAAGATCATCAAAGAGGTTAGTAAACTAGGGGCAGATTATTACATAATGAAACCTTTCTCCCTGGAAAAACTAGCCGACAGGTTAATCCAATTACAGGGCAAAGATGATGATTATTCCATACCAAAAGAGGTTAATCTACTTAAAGATAAAGACTTTAACGAGGAAGAGGAATCTGAACCCGACATTGAAGTTCAAATATCAGAGGTGCTCCATAGATTGGGGGTGCCAGCTCACATAAAGGGATATTTATATCTAAGAGAAGCTATTAAACTGGTGGTAGAGGATATACAAAAAATGGGAGCTGTTACCAAGGAATTATACCCATCTGTAGCCGATAACTTTGAAACTACTCCCAGTAGAGTGGAGAGAGCTATAAGGCATGCTATTGATGTAGCCTGGGAAAAAGGTGAAAAAGAAGAAGTAAAAAATTATTTTGGCAATACTTTAACCAGCTCCAGTGGCAAACCAACTAACTCCCAATTTATTGCTAAGATAGCAGACCGTTTGCGTTTAGAAATGAAGAAATAATTAATATAACATAATAATAGATTAAAAACTCCACTCAGGTGAGTGGAGTTTTTTAGCTGCAAAAGGGTGGTATTACATGACAAATAAACAGGAAGATCTAATTATTGAGAAAATGGCCGAGTTTGGTTTTACTAAATATGAAGCTAAGACCTATATTGCTCTCTTAGAGACCAATAAAATTAGCGCTTATGAAATTAGCAAAAGATCGGGAGTTCCTCAGTCTAAAATCTATGAAACAGTTAAAAATTTAGTTCAGGAGGGAGTTATTATTGCCCAGGATGAAAATCCTGTTCTCTACTCTCCGCTGCCTCTAAAAGAATTTATTGAACGTTATCGCAATAAAATGGAGAAGAATTTAAATATTTTAGAAGAGGGTTTAAATAAAATTAGCCAGGGAAGTACCATTGATTATATGTGGCACTTTGAGGGAAGAGAAAATTGTTTGACTAAAATTAAGAAAATCATTAATAATGCCCAAAAAAGAATAGCCCTGGAGATCTGGGAGCAGGAATATAATCAGTTACAGGAAGAGTTGGAGGAAGCATCTGAACGAGGAGTTAAAATAATTATTATATTCTATGGGGAGGAGATAGATTTAGCAGGAGAGATCTATTATCATCGCCTGGAAAATTTACAGAGTTATACCACAAAACAGGGTCGCTGGTTAACAATACTTGCTGATAGACAGGATTGCTTTTTTAGTTCCTTTGCCCCGGAAAGCACTGATGGAATTTGGAGTCAAAATCAGGCCTTTATGTTGATGGCAGAGAGTTTTATCTCTCATGATATCTATATAGCAGAAATTTATGATAAGTTTGGCAAGGAATTAGACCAGGAATTTGGGGCTAATTTAGATAATCTGCGGCAAAAAATAAAGCGCTATTTAAATTAGCAGTTTTTTAACCCTTTGCTTTCTGGTTGATAGTTTTACCGAAGGCTTGACAAGTAAAATATAAAATAATATACTTTTAATATATTAACTACAAGAGTTGTTACTAAGTTTTGTTTTTGGGATTTAATTATGTCGATCAGAGAGGGGAGTGTTAATCTTGTCAACTTTACCTCTGAAAATAACCTCAGAAATTGGTGAACTGCGTAAAGTTTTGGTTCACCGCCCTGGTTTAGAAATTGAAAGATTAACCCCGGATTTGCTTTCTCGGTTATTATTTGATGATATCCCTTATTTAAAAGCTGCTCGAAGAGAGCATGATTATTTTGTCAAATTACTTAGAGATAAGGGTGTAGAGGTTTTATATCTAGAAGAGTTAGCAGCAGAGGCTCTAGAAAAGCCAGAGGTGCGCCAGGAGTTTATGGAGCAGTTTTTGGATGAAGGAGGCATTGGTAACAAAGAGCGGCGTTTTTTAATTATGCGCTATCTTGATGATTTTTCTGTGCAGGAGATGATAATTAAGCTCATGGCCGGTATAAAAAAGAATGAAATTCCTGGATACAAAATTACCTCTTTGCACGATAAAGCCACCAGGGATTATCCTTTTTTATTGGATCCCATGCCCAATCTATACTTTACTAGAGACCCCTTTGCTGTCATCGGGTCAGGAATTAGCCTAAATCATATGCAGACTGATACCAGAAATAGAGAGACAATCTTTGCTGAATATATTTTCAATTTTCATCCTGAATATGGTGAAAAAGATATCCCTCGCTGGTACAGCCGTTATGAAACCGATCCTCTTGAAGGGGGAGACCAGTTGGTCTTAAGTTCAGAGATTTTAGCGATTGGGATTTCACAGCGAACTCATCCCACGGCAATCGAAAACTTTGCCAGTAGAATCCTGACAGCAAATCAAGGTTTCGACACTGTGCTGGCCTTTAAAATACCTGCTAGAAGAGCCTTTATGCATCTAGATACGGTTTTCACTATGATCGATTATGACACCTTTACTATTCATGCTGAGATAGAAGGGCCTCTGGAAATCTATTCTCTGCGTTTTGATGGCAATAATAACCTAAAAATAAACCAGGAAACGGCAACTTTGCAGGAAATATTAAAAACCTATTTAGGTTTATACAATGTAAACCTGATACGCTGTGCTGGCGGGGACCCCATTGACAGCGGTAGAGAACAGTGGAATGATGGTTCTAATACCCTGGCCATTGCTCCTGGAGAAGTTGTTGTCTATGAGAGAAACTATGTTACCAATAGACTATTAGAAGAGGCTGGGGTTAAGCTGAATGAGATACCCAGCTCTGAACTTTCTCGTGGTCGAGGAGGACCACGCTGCATGAGTATGCCCTTTTACCGAGAGCCAGTTGAAATTTAAGAATAACTACAACAGGAGGTTTTATTAATGCCCAAAAACTTAACAGGTCAAAATTTTCTTAAGTTAATTGATTTTTCCTCAGAGGAGCTCTTGTTTTTATTGGATCTTTCCCAGGATCTTAAACAAAAGAAGCGGGCCGGGATTCAAGGGAACACTTTAGAAGGCAAAAACATTGCTCTTCTCTTTGAGAAGCCTTCTACTAGAACCCGCTGTGCCTTTGTAGTTGCCGCTAACGATGAGGGCGCTAAGACTGAATTTTTAGGAAAAAATGATATCCAATTTGGCAAGAAAGAAACAGTTAAAGATACTGCTAGAGTATTAGGGCGTTATTTTGATGGTATCCAATTTAGAGGTTTTGCCCATGAGACGGTGGAAATTTTGGGAGAATATGCTGGAGTTCCAGTCTGGAATGGTTTAACGGATAAGTACCATCCCACTCAAATTTTGGCCGACCTTCTTACTGTAAAAGAGAATTTTGGTTACCTCAAGGGGATTAATTTTGTCTATACCGGCGACGGTAGAAACAACATGGCCAACTCGCTGATGATTGGCTGTGCTAAACTTGGTTTAAATTATACAATCTGCTCTCCTAAAGAGCTCTGGCCAGAAGAAAAATTGGTGGAGCAAGCTCAAGAGCTGGCCCAAAAATCCGGTGGCTCTATAATTTTAGATGATGATCCTGTAAAAGCGGTTAAGGGTGCCGATGTCTTATATACCGACGTCTGGGTATCGATGGGAGAAGAAGAACATTTTGCCGAAAGAATAGATCTTTTAAAACCCTATCAGGTTAATCAGGAGATGATCGATAATACCGGAAATGAAGAGGTTATTTTCTTACATTGTTTGCCTGCTTATCATAATGCAGATACTGAAAATGGCGCAAAAATTTATGAAGAACATGGAATTGCTGAGATGGAAGTAACTGATGAAGTCTTTGAAAGTGATAATTCACTGGTTTTTGATCAAGCGGAAAATAGAATGCACACCATAAAAGCCGTCATGGTTGCCACCATGACTTGATATTCTTTTGTAGGAGGAGATAGAGATGGCTAGAATTGTAGTCGCCTTAGGAGGTAATGCTTTAGGAAGCACTCCTGAAGAACAGATAGAAGCAGTTTGTCACACTGCTGATTCACTGATTGATCTAATTGCCAATGGACATGAATTAGTTATGGTTCATGGCAATGGTCCTCAGGTGGGCATGATCAATTTAGCCTTTGAGACGGCTTTTCAAGCAGAAGAAACACCAGCAATGCCCTTTCCTGAATGTGGAGCGATGAGCCAGGGATATATTGGCTATCATTTACAAAACGCTTTACAGGAAAAAATGGCTAAAAATAATATTACTAAAAACTGTGCCACAGTGATTACCCAGGTAGAAGTCGATAAAGATGATCCTGCCTTTAATAACCCCACAAAGCCAGTAGGAAACTTTTACAGTGAAGATGAGGCCAGAAGGTTAGAGGAAGAGAAGGGTTATCAAATGGTTGAGGATGCTGGAAGAGGTTACCGCCGAGTAGTTCCCAGTCCCCAACCAATAAATATAGTGGAAAAACATTTAATTACCAGTATTATTGCTAATGGTGACCTGGTTATCACCTGTGGTGGTGGGGGGATTCCAGTAGTGAGGAAAAATGGTGGTTATCAAGGAGTTCCGGCAGTAATAGATAAAGATTTTGCCAGTGAGGAATTAGCTGAAGAGATCAATGCCGATCTCCTCATGATTTTAACTGCTGTGGAACAGGTAGCTTTAAACTTCGGTACACCAGAGGAAAAAGCGCTAACTCAACTTGAGGTTGAGAAGGCTAGGGAGTATTGTGATGAAGGTCATTTTGCTCCTGGAAGCATGTTGCCAAAGGTTAAGGCTGCAATCAATTTTGCTGAAAGCAAAGAAGGTCGCAGAGCTTTAATCACTTCACTGGAAAAAGCCCAGGCCGCTCTGGTGGGTGAGACTGGCACCACTATCTTTAAAAAATAGAGGAAAATAACATCTACTAATATTCTACAAATATCAAAAATGAAACCGCCTTAATCGGCGGTTTCTTCTATTTAGTGAAATTGTTTGTTAAATCTTAATGTAAATCTTAATGTAAAATAGTTTGCTGGATATTAAGCTGTTTATATGATAAAATTATGATAGAAAAAATTGTAATAATGAATTTTATCCCCAACCCAAAACCGGGGTGAAAAAATGGCAACTAAAAATAATTTTCAGGCTTTAAAAACAAAAATACAGAGCTTAAAAGAGGCAAATAGGAAAAAGGATGTTATTATTGATTCAACCCATGATGGTATGATTGCAGTGGATGCCGATTATCAGGTGGAGATCTTTAATAGGGCGGCAGAAGAAATTTTGCAGTTAGACCGCCATGATATCATAGGTAAGGACGTTAGAAAAGTAATTCCAAATACCAGACTTCACATAGTAATACAATCAGGCAGAGCAGAGTTAAATAGCTTTCAAAGGGTAGACGATATAAATATCATAACTAATCGAGTTCCAGTTAAGGATGAAGATGGGGAAATTATAGGTGCGGTGGCCGTTTTTCGTGACAAAACAGAGGTGCAAAAACTAGCAGAAGAAATAACCAATTTAAAAGAGATTAAGGTTATGCTGGAGGCTATTATTAATTCAACCCAGGATGCAATTTCTGTTGTTGATGAAGAAGGCAAGGGAATATTGATTAATCCGGCTTATACTAAGTTAACGGGACTCACTGAAGAGGATGTATTGGGCCAACCAGCCGATGTTGATATTGCTGAAGGCAAAAGCATGCACTATCAGGTCCTGCAAACCAAAGAGCCGGTAAAAGGGGTAAGAATGAAGGTCGGCCCGCAAAAGAAAGATGTTATAGTTGATGTAGCACCAATAATGGTAGATGGAGAGCTGAAGGGCAGTGTAGGAGTAATTCATGATGTTTCAGAGATTAAACAGCTTACCAAAGAATTAGACCAGGCCCGAAGGATGATTCGGCAGCTAAAAGCGCGCTATAGTTTTGCTGATATTGTAGGTGAAAGTGCAACCATGAGAGCTGCCATAAACAAAGCTCAAAAAGCCTCTGCTACACCGGCCACAGTATTATTAAGAGGAGAAAGCGGTACTGGTAAAGAACTTTTTGCTCATGCTATTCATAATGAAAGTCCGCGAAAAGAGCGCAAATTTATCAGAGTTAACTGTAGCTCTCTTTCTGACAGTCTTTTAGAGAGTGAATTATTTGGCTATGTTGAGGGAGCCTTTACTGGCGCTAAAAAAGAGGGGAAAAAAGGACTTTTTGAAGAGGCCGATGGGGGAACTATATTTTTAGATGAAATAGGCAAAATAAGTGATAATTTACAGGTTAAACTACTGAGAGTTTTACAGGAAAAAGAGATAGTCAGAGTGGGAGATACCCGGCCAGTTAAAATAGATGTCCGGGTCATCTGTGCTACAAATATCAATTTAGAACGTTCAGTACAAGAAGGTGATTTTAGAGAGGATTTATATTATCGTTTAAATGTTTTTCCTATCACTATACCTCCATTACGAGAAAGAAAAGAAGATATGGAGGCTCTCATCAATCATATAATCCGCAAGTTTAATCAAGAATACGGCCGGGCAGTTAAGGGAATAACTGAAGAGGCATTGACTGAACTAAAGCGTTATAATTGGCCAGGAAATGTCAGGGAATTAGAAAATATTATTGGTCAGGGCATGATTCACATGGATTTACAGGAAGAAATGATTGCCAAACATCACCTGCCGCTTTTAAAAGAGGATAAAATTGAATTGCCTGAAGTTAAGCCAATATCATCGACTTCTTTAGAAGATCATTCCCTTAAAGAAATTATTGAAGAGACGGAAAAAAAGCTGATAATCAAGGCTTTAGAGAAAACTGACGATAATAGAACTGAGGCCGCTAAAAGGCTGGGAATAGCAGTACGGAGCCTCTATTATAAAATGGACAAATATGGTATAGACTAATCAAGATTAACCCATGATTATCTCTGCAAATTATTGCCTGCAAAAATTTGCAGACCTCTGCTTTTTTCTGCAGGATTTTATGCTTTTTAATTATTTGAAATTTAAGAACAAATATTTTCCATAAATTTTTTTGCTTAAAAGCACTGTCAACTGAGGTAGTTGGCGGTGTTTTATTTTTTTTGCCTATAAAAGCTAATCTGGAATGAAAATTGCATGTATATAATAGTGGAACGTGAAAACTAAAACATTACGGGGGGTTTCCTATGGACATATTTGCTAAAATGCAGGAACATGGCCATGAACAGCTTATTTTCTTGCAGGAGAATAAAACTGACCTGAAAGCGATTATTGGAATTCACAACACTGTTTTAGGTCCAGCCTTAGGTGGTTGCAGAATGTGGGATTATGATGAAGAAGAAGATGCCATTGATGATGTTTTAAGATTATCAAAGGGAATGACTTACAAAGCTGGAATCTCAGGGGAAGACTTTGGAGGAGGAAAAACAGTTATCTGGGGTGACCCAGAGACTCATCGAACAGAAGGTCTATTTCGAGCCTTAGGGCGCTATATTGATGCCTTAAATGGTCGTTATTCCACCGGAACAGATGTTGGAACCCAGCCCGAGGACTTTGTCTTGATGAGAAAAGAAACCCCTTATGTAGGAGCTTTACCCAAAGAATATGGTGGAGGAGGAGACTCTTCAGTTCCCACAGCCTATGGCACCTTTTTAGGTATTCAGGCCAGCTGCAAATATAAGTATAACAGTGATGATTTAAAAGGAAAAAAAATAGCCATTCAGGGTTTAGGAAAAGTAGGCCTTAAATTAGCCCGACATTTAAAAGATGCTGGTGCAGAGCTAGTTGGAACAGATGTCGTGGAGGATAACATCGAGGCCGGTAAAAAAATAGGGATGGAAATAGTGGAACCTGATGAAATCTATGATGTTGATTGTGATGTCTTTTCCCCCAATGCTTTAGGGGCAGTGGTTAATGATGACACTATCAATAGATTTAAATGTGATATAATCTGCGGAGCTGCCAATAATATTCTAGCTGAAGCAAAACATGGTAAAGAGTTAGCCAATAAAGGCATTTTATATGCACCAGATTACATTGTTAATGCTGGAGGTTTGATTTTAGTCTGTGATGAAATGGAGCCCAATGGTTATAGTGAAGAAAGAGTTTTGAAGAAATGTGAAGAAATTTATAACAAGCTCTTAAAAGTTTTCAAACTTGCTGATGAAGAAAATATAACCACTAATAAGGCAGCTGATAAATTAGTGGAAGAGAGAATTTCTACCATTGAAGTAACTAATACAATAAGTAAATATTAAGTTTAAGATACTCTGAGAGGAGGAAGTCTCTTATGGTTGCAAGTATTGATGAATTGGTTTCTCGAGCCAAAGAATTACCTCCGACAAAAATGGCAGTAGCTGCAGCAGGAGATGAAGCAGTCTTAGAAAGTGTTTTTCGAGCCTGGCAGGAGGGCATTATTGAACCTGTATTAGTGGGTGATAAAGAAAAAATAATTGAAGCCCAAAAAGAGTTAAATAAAGATTTTGCAGCTGAGATTATAGAGGTTGAAAATAAAAAGGCAGCAGCTGATAAGGTTATGGAGTTAATAGCCAAGGGTGAAGCCGACTTTCCCATGAAGGGATTGCTTAGCTCCAGTATTATTTTACGAGCATTGATGAATAAAGAATATGGCCTGAGACAGGAAGGTTTACTGAGCCTGGTTACCGTAATCTATTTAAAAAGAGAGCAGAGAATTGTTTTGCTCTCCGATGCCGGTTTAAATATTGCACCAGATTTAAAAGATAAAGTTGAAATTATAAAGAATGCCGTTACTATCGCCCGCAGTTTAGGAATTGAAAACCCCAAAGTAGCTCCTTTAGCTGCTGTGGAAGAGATAAAAGAGAGTATGCCAGCTACTTTAGAGGCTGCTCAGCTGGCCAAAATGGCTGATAGAAATCAGATCAAAAACTGCTCAATAGATGGCCCCTTAGCCTTAGATAATGCTATTCTTCCTGAGGCTGCCAAGCATAAAGGGATTTCTGGCGAGGTGGCAGGCAAGGCCGATATCTTGCTGACACCTGATATAGAGGCCGGTAACATCCTTTATAAAGCCTGGATTTTATATGCCGGTTTTTCTTCAGCCAGCGTTGTATATGGAGCTAAAGTTCCGCTGGTCCTGACTTCTCGAGCCGACAGTCCCAAGACCAAATTTAATTCTATTGCTCTGGCCAAGATGGTGACTTTAGGCCTGGCTGATTTATAGACTTATATTATACCAAAAATTTATTACCCAGGGGGTTTTAAAATGACAAAGGTTTTTCAATTGATGCAGGAAGGTGATTTTGAACAGGTAGTCTATAATTATGATGAGGAATCTGGTTTAAAAGCTATTATCTGTATCCATGATACCACTTTAGGTCCAGCTTTAGGTGGAACAAGAATGTGGAATTATGATAATGAAGAAGAAGCTTTAAAGGATGTATTAAGGCTAGCCCGGGGTATGACTTACAAGGCTTCAGCAGCGGGTTTGAATTTAGGAGGAGGAAAGGCCGTTATTATTGGTGATGCCGAGAAAGATAAAAGTGAAGCGCTCTGGCGAGCCTTTGGTCGTTTTGTGCAAAGCCTAAATGGCCGCTATATAACTGCAGAAGACGTCAATACTGAGGTAGAGGATATGGACTTTGTTGCTGAAGAGACTGACCATGTTACCGGTCTACCGGGAACCAGCGGTGACCCCTCACCTGTTACAGCCATGGGAGTATGGAAAGCCATGAAAGCCAGCGCTGAAGAGGTTTACGGCAGTAAAGATCTTGCCGGAAAAACAGTTGCGATACAGGGTGTTGGCAGTGTTGGATATTATCTTGCCAAGCATATTGCTGAAGAAGGGGGCAAGTTGATTGTTACCGATATTAAAGAGGAAAAAATCAAACGGGTTGAAAGGGAATTTGGAGCGGAATATGTTGAACCCGATGAAATCTACGGCGTAGACTGCGATATCTTTGCTCCTACTGCCCTGGGGGCCGTAATTAATGATGATACCATACCGCAGCTTAAATGCGATATAGTCTGTGGGGGAGCCAATAATGTATTGGCAGAAGATCGCCATGGAGATATTCTCCATGAAAAAGATATTCTCTATGCTCCTGATTATGTAGCTAATGCCGGTGGGCTTATGAATGTCTATGATGAAATGGAGCCTGGTGGTTACAAGAAAGATAGAGCCCTTAAAAGAACAGATAAAATTTATGGAAACACCAAAACTATTTTTGCCATTAGTAAAAGAGATAATATCCCAACTTATAAAGCAGCGGATATTCTGGCGGAAGAGAGAATAGCTAAAATGAGGAAGGTTCGCAGTAATTTCATTATCAAATAACGCAGACTAAATAATATGACAATTACAAGAGAGGTGTTTAGTTGACCATGTACAAAATCCTGGTCATCAACCCGGGTTCAACCTCAACTAAAATCGCATTCTTCCAGGGAACATCGGAAAAGTTCAGCAAAACTATCAATCACGAGCAAGCAGAACTTGCTAAATTTCCTCATATTTCAGCTCAACTTAATTTTCGCCAGCGTTTAATTGAAGAATTTCTAGCTGAACAGGAGATAGACTTAGCTGAACTCGATGCTGTAGTTGGCCGGGGGGGATTATTAAAACCCATCCCTGGTGGAACCTATGAGGTTAATGGAAAAATGATAGAAGATCTAAAGAAGGGTTTACAGGGTGAGCATGCCAGCAACTTAGGTGGCCAATTGGCTTATGCTCTCACCAAAAACACTGAAGCAAAGGCCTTTATCGTCGATCCAGTGGTGGTAGATGAATTATCTCCTTTAGCAAGGTTATCAGGCCATCCTGACCTGCCTAGAAGAAGTATCTTTCATGCCCTAAATCAAAAGGCGATAGCTCGTCGCTATGCCGAAGAAAAAGGTGTAAAATATCAGCAGGTTGAAGTAATAGTGACCCACTTAGGTGGTGGTATCTCCTGCGGTTTACACCGCGCAGGAGAGGTGATTGATGTCAATAATGCTCTAAGCGGTGAAGGTCCCTTTTCTCCCAATCGCACGGGAGGTCTGCCTACCCTTGATTTAGCTGAATTATGTCTGGCTGAAGAGGAAACCCCCTCAGAAATTAAAGCCAAACTTTTGCAAGAGGGAGGAGTTGTAGCTTATCTGGGCACCAATAATATGATAGAGGTTGAAAAAAAAGCTCAGGCTGGTGTAGAGGAGTATGATTTAGTCTTTAGAGCTATGGCCTATCAGGTAAGCAAAGAGATTGGCTCTCTGGCAGCAATTTCAGGAGAAAATTTAGAGGCTATTCTTTTGACTGGAGGAATAGCTCATTCACAATATTTTGTTGAATTAATCAAAGAAAGAGTCGAATTTCTGGCACCTGTGCACACTTATCCTGGCGAAGAGGAGATGCAGGCTTTAGCAGCCGGAGCTTTTAGGGTCCTATCAGGAGAGGAAGCTGCTAAAGTTTATCAATAATTAAATTTTCAAGAGGAGGGAAAAATCTTGGCTGAGGTCAAAGATAAAACTGAAGTGCAAAATAAAAAAATGGTTGTGGATGAAGAAAGATGTAAAGGTTGTGGGCTTTGTGTTAATGTCTGCCCGGTAGAAATTATTGAAAATGCTGAGGATAGAATAAATCAGAATGGCTATCATCCAGCTGAAATTAAGCCAGAAAATCAAGATAAATGCACAAGCTGTACCCAGTGTTATCAAATCTGCCCCGATGTCTGTATCACTGTCTATAAAGAGTAAGAATTGAAAGGAGGATATAGAAAATAATGGCTGAAAAACAATTGATGAAAGGTAATGAAGTTATCGGTGAGGCGGCAATAAGAGCTGGCTGTCGTTACTTTTTTGGTTATCCTATCACACCTCAAAATGATATCCCGGCCTATATGGCCCGGGAACTACCCAAATATGATGGAGTCTTTCTTCAGGCTGAAAGTGAAGTGGCTGCCAGTAACATGGTTTATGGAGCAGCAGGAGCAGGAGCAAGGGTTCTAACTTCTTCCTCCAGTCCAGGGATTAGTCTAAAAGCTGAAGGAATATCTTATATTGCAGGTGCTGAATTGCCCTGTGTAATAGTAAATATAATGAGGGGGGGCCCGGGTTTAGGTAGTATACAACCCTCCCAATCAGATTATTTTCAGGCGACCAAGGGTATGGCTCATGGGGATTTCCACCTGATAGTATATGCCCCTTCCAATGTACAGGAGTTGGCTGATTTAACTTTTAAAGCTTTTAATGTGGCTGACCAGTACCGGACACCAGTTATGGTCATTGGAGATGGCATGTTAGGTCAGATGATGGAACCTGTAGAGTTTATGGAACCTATAGACCCTGATGAATTACCCAAAAAAGAGTGGGCCACCGATGGAGCTAAGGGAAGAGAAAAAAATGTAATCAACTCTCTTGCTTTAGACCCCCGGGATTTAGAAATCTTAAATGAAAGATTACAGGATAAATATAAAGAGATCAAGGCCCAGGAAGTAATGTATGATGAATATAAAATGGAAGATGCAGAGATGGCTGTGGTAGCCTATGGGACTTCTGCTAGAATAGCTACTAAAGCCATTGATATGGCCAGAGAGGCTGGCATTAAAGCAGGACTATTTAGGCCTATCACCCTCTATCCCTTCCCGGAACAGGAGTTAGCTGCAACTACAGAAAAGATTGAGCAATATTTGACGGTAGAGATGAGTGCCGGACAGATGTTAGAAGATGTCAGATTGGCAGTTGAAGGACGTCGCCCCATAGAATTTTACGGCCGTATGGGCGGTATGGTTCCTGAAACTGATGCCATTTTAAATAAATTGCAAGAAATGAGGGGTGAATAATGATGGAGAAAGTAGCATCCTATCCTGATTCACTGACTGAAAAAAAATTCCACTATTGCCCTGGATGTACTCATGGTATAGTTCATCGCCTGGTTGCTGAAATCATGGATGAAATGGGCATAAAAGAAGAAACAATTGGAGTGGCCCCGGTGGGTTGTTCAGTCCTGGCCTATGATTATTTTGACTGTGACATGCACGAAGCTTCTCATGGTCGAGCTCCTGCTGTAGCCACGGGAATTAAGAGGGTCCATCCTGATAAAATGGTCTTCACCTATCAGGGTGATGGAGATTTAGCCTCTATAGGTACAGCTGAAATAGTCCATGCTGCCAATAGAGGAGAAAACATCACCACAGTTTTTATTAATAATGCTATCTATGGCATGACTGGAGGCCAGATGGCTCCAACAACCCTAGAGGGACAAAAGACTACCACCTCCCCCTATGGACGTAATTTAAAGGAGGCAGGTAATCCAATTAGAATGACCGAGATGCTCAGTGTCCTTGATGGGCCTGCTTTTATAGCTCGAGTTTCAGTCCATGACCCCAAGCATATCCGGCAGGCCAAAAAAGCTCTGCGCAAAGCCTTTAGATTACAAAAAGAAGGTAAAGGTTTTACCATGATAGAGGTATTATCGACCTGCCCGACTAATTGGGGCATTAAACCGCAAGAATCTCTAGAATGGTTAGAAGAATATATGATGCCTGTCTATCCTTTAGATGTCTATAAAGATATTGAGGAGGTGGAATAAATGAATGAAGAAGTAATAATGGCAGGTTTTGGCGGGCAGGGTGTTATGTCAATCGGTCAACTTTTGGCCTATTCAGGTATGAAGGCAAAATTAGAGGTTTCCTGGATGCCCTCCTACGGGCCAGAGATGCGAGGCGGGACAGCTAATTGTACAGTTATAGTAGCCAGTGAGAAGATTCCATCACCTCTGACCACTCATCCAAATTCAGTGATAGTGATGAACTTACCCTCCCAGACTAAATTTGTACCAAAAGTAAAAGAGCAGGGATTGGTGGTGAAGAATTCTTCTTTAATAGATGAAAAGATAGAGAGAGATGACCTCACCATAATTGAGGTTCCTGCCAATGAAATTGCCGAAGAATTGGGCAATACTCGAGTAGCCAATATGGTTATGTTAGGTGCATATATTGCTGAAAAAGAAATTATAGATTTAGATATCGTCAAAAATTCCTTGGCCAATGTTTTACCAGAGCGCCATCATGGCTTGATTCCTCTCAATGAAAAGGCCCTTGATAGAGGCTATAATTTAGTAAAAGAGCCGGCTTCAGTTTAAAAAAAGCATAGTAAGCTGATTTAGGGGAGTGGTCCTCAAAGATTAGGGATCACTCCTAATTTCATTTTTTTGCTCCATATGATATAATTTGAGGGTAAACCAGGGGGTTTTAAAAATGAGGGAGAGTAAGCCAGTGGCTTTACTTAAAGAGATGGCCAATATTGCTAGTTTTCCTCGTCAGGAAAAAGAGCTTGCTAATTATGTCAAAAATAAATTATTGGCTGCCGGTTTAGAGGTATATGAGGATGATGCTGCTCAAAAATTAGGAGGTTGCTCTGGCAATATATTAGCTTATAAACCAGAGGCAAAAAAAGAGGAAAATATTTTGCAGCCCTTTCCAGGCCAGGTATTATTAGTGGCTCATTTAGATAGAATTTCTGCTGCCACCAGCACAGCTAAAATAAATCAGGATAAATATTTAACTGGTTCAGGAAATACTAACCTGGGAGCTGACAATTTAGCGGGGATTAGCATTATTTTAAGTTTAATAAAAGATGCTACAGTTGAAATACCATCTGGCTGGGGAATAGCACTGACAGTAGCTGAAGAGATAGGTTTATTAGGTGTCCAACAGATCCCGGCCGATTTTTTAGCTCGCTTTTCCCAGGCTCTGGTGTTAGATGGGGAAGCACCTGGAGGAATTATATTTAATAAAGAGCCAGCTATCACAGTCTTTTCTTTGCTGCCCTCCCTGGAGCTAACCAGGGCTGAAGCCAGGCTTCTTTTACAGCAGGTAAAGGATCAGATCCAGGCTCAGACCAAAAAAATTAAATTGATTGAAATCAATTCCTCTCTGCCAGCGGTTAATATTAAGCACTCAGGTTTACTGGCAGCTATTCGAGCTCCTCAAGCTATGGCCAGAAACTACTGGAGAACTGTATTGAGTAAAATACTAAAAAAGGGAGCTTTTAAGATCACTGATCTGATGACCGAAGAAATATTTTCCTATCCCGGTGTTAGCTTTAACTGCCAGAATAGATGGTTGCAAAAGTTAAAGGAAGCTTTGAGTAAATATAATTCTCAAGTTAAATTTAGCTTAAGTTCAGGCATGAGTGAGGCCAGTGTTTTAACGGCCCGGGGGCTGCCGGCTGTAAATTTAGGTATTGGAATAAAAGAGGCTCATAGCAAAGAGGAAAAGGTTGAAATTGCTGGTTTACATAATATTATTGCCACTTTGCGAGAGCTGGCCTGGATGAGTCACCAATTAAATTGAACCTTAAATTTAATAGCAAACTATAATTTAAATTTTTGGATAACCGAAAAAAGAGAACTGGAAATATCACAAGAGGAGGAAGAATAGCGGTGAAAAATCTGAAGGAAAAAGTAATTAAGAGCAAGAAAGTTTTTCAGGGCAATATATTGAATGTTCGAGTAGATGAGGTAGAGCTTCCTGATCAAAGCACTTCCAAAAGAGAGGTGGTGGAACATCCTGGCGGAGTTACTATCATTCCTCTCCTGCCAGATAAAAAAATCATGATGGTGAAACAATACCGCATAGCCACCGAGGAAATAATACTCGAGCTACCAGCAGGTAAAATTGATAGCAATGAATCCCCTGAAAAGGCGGCTCGACGGGAATTAAAGGAAGAAACTGGTTACTATGGTGGCCAGTTTAAGCATTTATTTGATTTTTATACAACTCCAGGTTATAGTTCAGAGTTACTTCATTTATATTTAGCCAAGAATATTAATCAAGGAAAAAGAGAATTAGATAAAGGTGAGTTTCTCTATAACGAAAAAATATCCCTCGGTGAAATACCTGAGTTAATTTTTTCCGGTCAGGTTAAAGACTCAAAAACAATAATTGGATTACTGGCTATGAAAGAGCTGTTAGATAGTCCGCAGGTTAAGGGAAGACACTAGTTAAATTGAAATATTTAATTCAATTATTAATATAATTAATTATAGACTTGACAATATTAAATTAATGCTATATAATTTTAGATAGATAGGATTAGGCAGGATAATCTAAGCATTAAAAGAAGGTGATTTATCTTGGCCAATAAAATTATTGGTAAGTGTCCAGTCTGTGAAGAAAATATGAGTATTACAGAACTCAAATGCAATCACTGTCAGACAACTATCAAAGGAAAATTTACTCAAGGGAAGTTTTCTAATCTCTCGGCAGATCAACTTAAATTTGTTGAAGTATTTATCCGGTCCCGGGGTAACATTAAAGAAGTTGAGAGAGAGATGGGTATATCCTATCCAACAGTTCGCAATAAACTGGATGAAGTAATTGCTGCCCTGGGTTATAGAGTGGAAGATAGTCCTGATGATGAGAAAGCTGAGAAACGCAAGGAAATTTTAGACTCCCTGGAGGAAGGTGAAATTGATTCCAGTCGAGCAGTAGAGTTATTAAAAAATATTTAGGAGGTTTTCTTCATGTCTGAAGAAAGAACAAGAATTTTGAAAATGCTTGAAGAGGGCAAAATTTCTTCCCAGGAAGCAAATGAATTATTAGAATCACTGGATGGCTCCTCCAGACAAGAAAATAAGGCCACTAATCCTCGTTTTTTAAAAATTAGAGTGGTAGAAGAGGGAGAAGAAAAAGTTAATATATCTCTACCAATCATGCTGGTGAAATCTTTCATGAATTTTATTCCAGATGAAGCCCGTAACAAAATGGAAGATAAAAATATTAACCTTGAAGCTATAATCGATGGTATGCAGGCAGATAATGGCAGCAGCACCCTGGTTGATATAGAAGAAGACGGTGAACATGTTGAGATAAAGATTGTATAATTCCTTTAATAATATAATAAAAAGCAATTTCAAAATAATTAAGCTATAATAAGCAATTAGTAGCATTTTTGCTTTAAAACCATCTCCTTCGCCATCAGCCCCGCTCAGGGCTGATTGAACCTTCATTTTAATCTTGTCAAAAATTTAAAATAGTAGTATAATTAAGTAATAATACTATTCGTTAAATCTTCTGGTTTTTTATCTTGGCGGAGGGGGGATACAGGTGAAAAACAAATTGCGGGAAATTAGAAAAGAGCAGAAAATTGCTGTTAAGGAATTAGCGCAAAAGACCGGAGTCACTCCCAGTATGATTTATCAGGTTGAAAGAGATGAAAAGGCCCCTTCATTGGAATTAGCTCAAAAAATTGCTAGGATATTAGAGAAAAGCACCGACGATATTTTTAATTCTTAGTTGAGATTTATTCAGGAACTTTAGAATGAGCTTAAAATTTAAGCTAAAAAGACATAATTTTGCTCCTTTTTAAACAAAATATTTTTCTCTAAATCTGCAGTTAAACTGCAGATTTTTTTCATTTGCCCTGTTTAAGAGGATTTTAACAGTTTATCTTGAAATAATAAATGATAGGAGGTAATTAAAAGATGTCTATAAATAGAGCTGTTATAATTGTATTAGACAGCGTGGGAATAGGAGAACTGCCCGATGCAAAAGAATATGGTGATCAGGGAGCTGATACTTTAGGTAACCTGGCTGAAGCTGTCGGCGGTCTTAACTTGCCTCATTTAGAAGAGATGGGCTTAGGCAGGATAAAACCCCTTGCTGGTTTAAACTCTGACCTTAAAGCTCAGGGAATTTATGGGAAGATGGCTGAAGCTTCTGTTGGCAAAGATACTACCACCGGTCACTGGGAGTTAGCGGGTTTGATTTCCCGTCGTCCTTTCCCCACTTATCCTGAAGGATTTCCAGAAGAAATAATAACGGAGTTTGAAAAGCAAACAGGTTATCAAGCTTTAGGCAATAAACCTGCTTCGGGAACTGTAATTATTGAGGAGCTGATTGAAGAGCACCTGAAAACAGGTAATCCCATCGTTTATACTTCGGCGGATAGTGTTTTTCAAGTCGCTGCTCATGAAGAGATTATCTCTGTAAAGGAATTATATAAGATCTGTGAGATTGCCCGGGATATTTTAACTGGAGAACATGGTGTAGCCCGGGTGATTGCTCGCCCCTTTGTAGGAGAACCTGGCAGTTTAGAACGCACCGAGCGCCGGAAAGATTTTTCTCTCTCCCCCCCTAAAAGAACTTTGTTAAATATTTTAGAGGAGGCCGGTAAAGATGTTCTGGCTGTGGGTAAAATAAACGATATTTTTACGGATAGTGGTATTACAGATTATGTCCATGTCATCGATAATATGAAATGTGTCGATGCTACTTTAGATTATCTTCAGCAGGACAATGAAGGCCTTATTTTTACCAATCTGGTGGAATATGATATGGTTTATGGCCATCGGCGAGATGTTGAGGGATATTATCAAGCTCTCAAGGATTTTGACGATAGATTGCCAGAAATACTTGCTAATTTAAAAGCAGATGATATGTTGATAATAACCGCCGATCATGGTTGTGATCCAACTTTTAAAGGGACTGATCACACCAGAGAATATGTTCCTCTTTTAATAACAGGTGAAAACATCAGAGAAGATTATGAGTTAGGGGCCAGAGATACCTTTGCTGATTTAGCAGCCACCATTGCTGATATATTGCAGGTAGAAGATACAGTTGATGGAGAGTCCTTCAAAAAAGAAATAATCAATCTAAAGTGATAAAAATAAAACTAATTTATCTTCAATAAGATTTTCTGCAAAAATACAACTTGAGGTGATACCAATGATGGAAAAAATTAACCAGGCAGCAGATTATATTACTGATAATATTGCTATTGAACCAAATTTAGGACTGATATTAGGCTCAGGATTAGGAGTTATGGCAGAAGAAATCACCAGCCCCACTATAATTAGTTATGAGGATATACCCAATTTTCCAGTTTCTACTGTAGAAGGCCATGCCGGGCAGCTGGTGGTAGGAGAATTAGCTGGCCAAAAAGTGGTTGCCATGCAGGGGCGTTTCCATTATTATGAAGGTTATTCCATGCAGGAGATCGCTTTACCGGTGAGGGTGATGAAAATGATCGGCTGTCAGGGATTAATTGTCACCAATGCCGCAGGAGGGGTAAATGAAAATTTTGCCCCCGGTGATTTTATGGCCATTACTGATCATATAAATTTAACAGGTGATAATCCGCTGATAGGAGCAAATTTATCAGAGCTAGGTCCTCGTTTTCCTGATATGTCAGCTGCCTATGATCCCACCTGGAGGGATATAGCTGATGATGTGGCAGCAGATCTTGGAGTTAAATTGCGTCGGGGAGTCTATGCTGGTTTAGCCGGACCTAGCTATGAGACACCGGCAGAAATTAAAATGCTGGCCAGGTTGGGTGCTGATGCTGTGGGAATGTCAACGGTACCGGAAGTTATCACAGCCAATCACATGGGCTTGAGAGTTTTAGGTATTTCCTGCATTACCAATATGGCCGCAGGAATTCTACCTCAACCATTAAATCACGAAGAAGTGGTGGAAATTGCCGAAAAGGTTAGGCCTCAATTCAAAAAACTTGTTAGCACCCTATTAACGGAGCTGAATATCCAATGAGAATGTATGATTTAATATATAAAAAGCGTCAGGGAGAAGAATTAACACCAGACGAAATATCATATATAATCCAGGGTTATGTCAGGGGAGATATTCCTGATTATCAGATTGCAGCCTGGGCCATGGCTGTATATTTTCAAGGAATGAAAGCTGCTGAAACGGCTCATCTAACTAAAGAAGTAGCTCACTCCGGTGATACGGTTGATCTTTCTCCTATACCAGGAATAAAAGTTGATAAACACAGCACAGGTGGGGTAGGAGATAAGACAACCTTGATCTTAGCCCCATTGGTAGCAGCTGCAGGAGTACCAGTTCCTAAAATGTCAGGCCGGGGCTTAGGTCATACTGGCGGCACCATCGATAAACTGGAATCAATCCCTGGTTTTCAAACTGAACTCAGTCGCTCTCAGTTTCTACAACAGGTTAAGAAAATTGGAGCAGCGATAATTGGGCAATCAGGTAACCTGACCCCTGCTGATAAAAAGCTTTATGCTCTGCGTGATGTTACCGCTACTGTTGATTCTATTCCTTTGATTGCCAGCAGTATTATGGGCAAAAAAATTGCCGGTGGCGCTGATGCTATAGTCTTAGATGTGAAAACCGGCAGTGGTGCATTTTTGCCAGAAATTGCAGAAGCTAAAAAGCTAGCCCAATTGATGGTCGATATCGGCCTGGAATTAGAGCGAAAAACGATAGCTCTTCTTACAGATATGAGTCAGCCTTTAGGATATAATGTCGGCAATGCTTTAGAGATGAAGGAGGCCATTGCTACTTTGAAAAATAAAGGGCCTCAAGATCTGACTAAAATTTGCCTGCGCCTGGGTGCTGCCATGTTAACTGCCGCTGATTATTCTAATAATATGGCTGAAGCCGAAGAGAAACTACTAACCCTTTTAGAATCTGGCCAGGCCCTGAATAAATTACAGGAGATTATTAGCGCTCAAAAAGGTAACCCCGAGGTTATTGATAAAATAGAACTTTTCCCTGAAGCCCGGGAAATAAAGGAGGTTACTGCTACTAAGTCCGGTTATATCAGTGAGTTAGATGCTAAAGAAATAGGACTGGTGGCTATGCTGCTTGGTGCTGGCCGTGAGAAAAAGGGTGACAATATTGACCCGGCAGCTGGTGTTGAACTAAAGGTTAAAAGGGGAGATAAAGTTGCCCGGGGTGATGTTTTAGCATATCTTCATACTAGCAGTAAATTTAAAGAACGGTTACCTGAAGCTGAAAAGAGGATTAAAAAGGCTATTGAGTTAAGCTCCGAGCCGGTCCAACCTCGAGATTTAATTATAGAGATTATTGATTAAAAGTGGATAGGAGTGGAATTAATGACTGTTTTTAATCAGGAGCGTTTACCTATTGAGATTTTTCAATTGGATACAACTCGAATGGTAGACGGCTGGTATTCAGATGTCTATTTTCGTAATATCTCTAAGATTTTAAAGGCTTTATCAGAAGAGGGATATACCTTTAAAGACGAGGATATCGGCAATATTGAAGTGGAGATGCAGATATTTCCCCGACGACAACCCTTTTGTATCGTCGGAGGAGTTGATGAAGCTTTAGCAATCTTAAAGTCCTGTGCTGGTTATAAAGATAAAACGGGAAATTTTATCAATACCTTTTCCGAACTGGAAGTAGAAGCTGTGCATGATGGGGTGAAGGCTTATTATCATGGTGATCCTAATAGAGTAGATCCGGTGATTAAAATCAGGGGGCGTTACCGAGATTTTGCTATTCTGGAAACGCCAATTGTTGGCTCACTGACAGAAGCCTCCCGCATTGCTACCAATGTATATGAAGTAGAGGAAGCAGCCAATGGTAAAGATATTTTATTCTTCCCGGCTCGTTTTGCTCACTACAAACAGCAGGCCCTTCATGGCTATGCCTACTCCCTTGGAGTTAAAGCATATAACGAAGATTATGAAGCTAAAAGCAAAAGATATATATCTACAGATGAGCAGGGCACCTGGTGGGGTGGTAGAGGAGCTGGTACTGTAAGCCACTCTTATATTGCCTGTTTTTTAGGCAATACAGTAGAAGCTATGCTGCAATTCTGCCGTCAGATGCCGGCAAAAATCAGCCGCATTGCTCTGGTGGATTTCGATAACGACTGTGTGGGAACCTCTCTTAAAGTATTAAAGGCGATGTATGATAAATATATAGAATTGCAAAAAGCAGGTAAAGCAAAGGAAGCAACCAAGTACAGACTCTTTGGGGTTCGACCTGATACCTCCTCCAGTCTTAGGGACATTAGCGTTGAACCCTTGGGCAATAAAGAACTTGATAATGGAGTTAATGCTCGCCTGGTTTTCAAATTAAGAGAAGCTTTAGATAATGCTTATAAGGATTGGAATATTGCAGATCCTCGCGAAGAGGAGAGAGCAAGAGAGTATTGCCAGCAGGTAAAAATAATTGCCACCGGGGGATTTAAGCCGGACAAAATTAGGGCCTTTGAAGAAAGTCAGGTGCCCGTAGATGTTTATGGAGTGGGAAGCTGGTTATTATCAAATAGCTCAAAGGAAGGCACCAAAAACGATTTTACCGCTGATGTTGTTAGAGTTAAGGTAGATGGCGAATGGATAACAATGGCCAAAGAAGGACGACGTCCCTGTAAAAATGACAAATTACAGCCTGTATCATCAGAGGATATAAAATAACAATTATCAGACAGAGCTTCCCCGGGAAGGAGATCTTTATGGAAATTATTGTTTCTCATGATTTGACAGATTTAGATGGCCTGGCGGCTATGATTGCAGCTCAAAAAATTTATCCTGAGGCTCAGCCAGTTTTTGTAGGTCGGCAGCAACAGATGGTAAGAGATTTTATGGCTCTTCATAGAGATGAAATTAAAGTGGAGAAGTATAAAAATATTGATCCGCAAAAAGTAACCAAATTAATAATAGTTGATACTAACTCCCGGGAGAGATTGGCTGATCTGGCCAAGGAGATTAATTTGCAAGAGGTTGAAGTTATTTTATATGATCATCACAGTCATGATCGTATAAATTGGGTTGATCTGGATTTTAGCAAAAACCTTGGTTCAGCCACCACTATTCTGGTCCAGGAGATTATAGTTAGGGAGATAGCTATAAGCTCCATTGAAGCGACGCTTTTTGCCTTAGGCATCTATGCCGATACCGGTAACTTCACCCATTTGACTACCTGTGCTGAAGACTTTGCCGCCGCTTCTTATTTGTTAGAGCAGGGGGCTAATATTAAAATAATCAATCAATTTCTGGAACAGAGACTTAATGAAGAGCAAAATAAAGCCTTTGAAAGTCTAATACCTTCCCGTGAGGATATTAAGATCAATGGTCAGGAAATAACTATTTTTTCAGCTGCCCTAGAAGATTATGTTTTAGGTTTAAATAAAGTCATTGTAAGATTAAAGGAATTGTATAATTTAAAAACTGTTTTTCTGCTGGTGGAGATGAATGGTTCCACTTTGATAATTGGACGCAGCAACTCTGAATCTATTAATATTGGTGCTATCTGTGAGAAATTGCAGGGAGGGGGTCATGCTGGAGCTGGCTCAGCCCAGCTGGATTGCTCTCTTCCTGAGACGCGCAAGGCTTTACTGGGGATATTATCTCAAGAGGTACAACCCGGGGTTACCGTTAAAGATATCATGTCTTCACCAGTTAGGACTGTCACCCCTGAGACCACCATGGAAGAAGCTGAAAAAATAATGGATATTTATGGCCACAATGGTTTGGTGGTTGTCGAAGAGGATGAAATTAAGGGGGTCTTTTCCCGCCGGGATCTTGATAAAATCAAGGGCCATGATTTAATGAATGCTCCGGTTAAAGCTTATATGACTCGAGAAGTAATAACTATCGATTCAGAGTCTTCAATACAGGAAGCCCAGGAGAAGATGGTGAATAATAATATTGGCAGATTGCCAATTATAAAAGACGGTAAAATGATTGGTATCGTCACTAGAACCGATGTGCTTTCCTCCTATCATGAAGGAAAAACACCAGAATTTTTTCAAAACCGTTATGGCAGCAGCATGGTGAAAATTAATAACCAGACCATAGATGTTAAAGAAAAAATAAAATATTTTTCTGGCCGGGTAAGAAAGATTTTAGAGACGGCCTGTCGCATTTCTCGGGAACTCAATATCAGGACCTATTTAGTTGGAGGGATGGTCAGGGACTTATTGCTGGGGCGGCAGAATAGAGACCTAGATCTGGTGGTAGAGGGTACTACTAAAACTTTTTTAACCAGATTAGCTGAAGAGTTAGGCCGGTCCTTTCAATATAATAAAAGATTTCAGACAGGCTCAATCTCCTTGGGCTCGGGATATTCCCTTGATGTTGCTCGTACCCGCAGTGAATATTATCCTGGACCGGGTTCTTTGCCTGAAGTTGAATCTGCCGGGATTTTAGAGGATCTTTTTCGCCGAGATTTTACCATTAATGCTTTAGCTCTGGCCGTTTATCCCGAGGAATATGGTTTTCTCCATGATTATTTTGATGGGCGCCAGGACTTAGAGAAAGGGCTTATCCGGGTTTTACATCGCTTTAGCTTTTTAGACGATCCCACTCGCATTATCAGGGGAGTCCGCCAGGCTCTAGCCTTAAATTTTCAAATTGAAAGAGAGACAGAATCCCTCATGAGTGAAGCACTTCGGCGGGGTGATTTTAGTAAGCTTTCTCTGAACAGGGTTTATCGAGAGCTTGCTATTTTATTAAAAAAGCATCATGATAATCCTCGCCTGGCAGAACTTTTATATAAGCTGCCTGTCTTTAAATTATTAAACTATAATTTTGAATTTACCGCCCAATGCCAGCGAGAATGGCATAAACTGGAAGAGAGCCTTGATTATTTAGCCGCTAGAGATTATAATGTAAAGGAATGGGAAGTTAAACTCCTCTGGATTTTACGGGACCTCCCGGAAAAAATCTTAAAAAAATTAAATATCTCAGCAGAGGAAGAGGAACTAAAGAAATATGCCTGTTGTGCCCGGGACCATTACCAGGAATTAGAAGAGATAAGGGATCCTTTGAGTATAGTCAATTATCTTGACCGCCTTCCTCCTGAAAAGCTAGCTCTTTTATATCATGCTGCCATGCTGGCAGAAAATACCGAAACAATAGACTCCTATTTTTCTGATTTAAGAGATATTGATATTTCTATTGATGGCAATGATCTGATTGATTTAGGGCTTAAGCCCGGGCCAGAAATACAGCAGGTTTTGGATCAGGTGCGGAGAGCTAAATTCAATAATCGAGTAAAAGATAGAGAAGAAGAATTAAAGTTAGCTAAAAATTTAATAGCTAGCAAAACGCAATCATAATATATTTTTTTAATAATTGGAGGTAATTTTTGTGGGCAATATGGCTTTAGAATTGATTTTAATCTTACCGATTGGTTTACTGGCTATATCTATGCATGAATATAGCCATGGCTTGGCCTCTCATACCATGGGAGACCCCACCCCGGAAATGAATGGCCGTCTAACTATTAATCCCATAGCTCACCTTGATCCTGTGGGTTTAATAGTACTATTATTAACACGTCGTATAGGTTGGGCTAAACCGGTACCGATCAATCCGCGCTATTATTCTAATCCGCGCCGTGATATCAGGATTGTGAGCTTTGCCGGTCCAGCTTCCAATTTGATAATGGCTATATTTTTTGCTCTTTTACTAAATATTTTACCTGTGATCACAGGTCAGCCCCTGCAGTATTTAATGTATGGCTTTGGTGGTAATACTATCACTTTGATTTTTCAACTTCTCTTTATAGCAGTGCAGATAAATATAGTTCTGGCAGTCTTTAATCTTCTTCCTGTTCCACCTTTAGATGGCTCTAAAATACTGCAGAGCTTTTTGCCTTCCTCCTTTGATAAATATTTTTATCAATTAGAGGGGCCGATAGGGATGATTATTATAATCGCCTTAATATATACCGGAATACTCTGGGCTATTATTGGTCCAGTAATTGATTTTGTCATGAACCTGTTATTATTCTTTTAGGAGAGCCGCAGGAGGTGGTTTTTTGACCTACCAACTGGAAATAGGCAGCTTTACCGGGCCTTTAGACCTTCTCTATAAATTAATAAAAGAAAAAGAGATTGAAATAACCGAAATATCTCTTGCCCGGGTCGCCAATCAATATTTGAGTTATTTGCGGCAGCTGGAGCAGTTTAACCTTGATTTAGCCAGTGAGTTTACCGTTATTGGAGCTGAGCTAATTGAAATAAAGGCCCGCAAGTTGCTACCAGCCTATAATAATGAGGAAGAAGAGGAAGAAGAGACCGACCTTATTGCCAGATTAAAGGAACACCGGCTGATTAAAGAGCTGGCTGCCTCTCTGGCGGAAATGGAGACAGAGGCTGCTAGTTTCTTTTATCCCGCTAGAGGTGAAGAATATTTAGAGGAAAATTATATATTAGAGATTGAGGAAGATATAGATAAAATATACCAGCTTTATTCTCAGGCCATGGATGCCTATGAGATAAGACTGGCAAGGGAGAAGGAAAAAGAAAAACTTTTACAGATGGCGGAACAGACAATAACTTTACAGGAAAAAATTGAAGAGATATTAACGGTTTTAACTACCTGTCAGGCCGGGAGCAAGCTGGCCTTTGAAGAGTTTCTTTCTCGCCAGCAGGATCGCCTGGAGGTAGTAATCACTTTTTTATCCTTATTGGAATTGACGCGCTTGAAAAAAATAAAGCTCAGACAACAGCAAAAATTTGGCCGGATCATGGTAACTCCTTATAATTTAGAGGAGGGGGATTCTGTTAATGCCTGAATTGACTGCAATTTTAGAGGGGATTCTTTTTGTTGCCCCCCAACCCCTTTCTGTGGAAGATATCGCTAAGGGATTAGACTTCTCAACTAAAGAAGTAGCCCGGGGATTAAAGCTATTGCATGAGCAATATCAGGATTCCCGCCGGGGATTGAGATTAAAGGTCTTTAAAGACAAATATACTTTAACCAATAAAGCAGAGGTGGGACAGGCTATTGACCAGGTGCTGGCTGCCCCCAAAAAAGTCAGCCTGACAGAGGCCAGCCTGGAAACTCTGGCTATTATTGCCTATCACCAGCCGATAACTCGCAGTGAAATAGAAGAGATTAGAGGAGTTAATGCTGCTCAAACTCTGCGCACTCTATCCCGGCATGAATTAATAACTGAACTGGGACGGCGAGAGCAACCAGGCAATCCTATTGAATATGGCACTACAGAAAATTTTCTCTATCATTTTGATATCTCTGATTTATCTCAGCTACCGAAGAGGGAAAAAATAAAGGAAAAGTTGCAGGATAAGAAGGAAGACTTCTCCTATGAAAAAAATTAGATTACAAAAATATATGGCCCGGGCTGGCATAGCTTCGCGGCGACAGTCAGAAGAGATCATAGCTGCCGGCAGGGTGAAGGTAAATGGCAAAATTGTGCAGGAGATGGGAACCAAGATTGATCCTGCCATCGATCAAGTTGAAGTAGATGGTGAAGAGATAGAACGCGAAAAACTGCGTTACTTCAAATTGCATAAGCCGGTGGGAGTGATTTCTTCAGCCTCTGATCCCCAGGGCCGGAAAACGGTGGTGGATTATGTTAATCATATCCCCCAACGGCTTTACCCCGTGGGCAGATTGGATTATAACTCCCGCGGTTTAATTTTGCTAACTAATGATGGCCGATTAACCAATATCCTTACCCACCCTTCTTTTGAAATCACCAAAACCTATCAGGTTCTGATAGCTAAGATATTGGCTGCTGAAGACTTAAAAAAATTAGAGCAGGGAGTTAGATTAAAAGACGGTTTAACTGCGCCAGCCAGAGTTAGCAGCGTGAGTTTTACTGAAGGCAATACTACTTTCATGTTTACCATCAGAGAGGGAAGAAAGCGTCAGATCCGCAGAATGGTGGCGACTTTAGGCTATGAGGTATTGGATTTAAAAAGAATTAAAATGGGACCCATAAGATTAAAGGATCTTAAGCCTGGAAAAGTCCAGGAGATCACCGGCGTTGAGCTGGAGAAATTGCTGTCTTTAAAGGATAGATATGGGTCGACCTCAAAATAATAGTTAAAGGGTGTTAATATGTTCTTACAAAAAATTAAACTACATGGTTTTAAATCCTTTGCCCAACCAACAACTTTAGATTTCACCAGCCCTTTAACGGCAATTGTAGGTCCTAATGGCAGTGGTAAGAGTAATATTGTAGATGCAGTGCGCTGGGTGATGGGGGAACAGAGCCCCACTGCTTTGAGAGGTAGCAGAATGGCTGATGTAATTTTCTCCGGCAGTAAACATAATAGCCCCATGAAAAAGGCCAGTGTTTCTCTGCAGCTGGATAACTCTCAGGGGCAGTTAGATTTAAAGGAAGAAGAAGTGACTATTACCAGAGAGGTTGTCCAGAGCGGTAACAGCAGTTACTATCTCAATGGAGAAAGTTGCCGCTTAAAGGATGTAGAAGAGGTGCTCTATGATACTGGTTTAAGTCGGGAATCCTATTCCATTGTAGGGCAGAATAGGGTGGAAGCTATAATTAAAAGCAGGCCGGAAAAATTACGGGAACTCTTTGAAGAAGCTGCTGGTATTACCCGCTACCGCAAGCGCAAAGAAGAGGCAGAGAAAAAACTGGCCAGAACTTCTCGGGATTTAGAGAGGGTAAATGATCTAATTGAGGAAATCAAAAGAAGGATTACCCCCCTTAAAGCTGAAGCGGAAAAGGCTAAAAAATATAAAAAGCTCTATGACCGCTTAAAGGAGTTAGAATGCTCTTATCTCTGCTCACGGCTTAAAAAAATTGAAAAAGATGTACAGTCTTTGCTTGAAAAAGAAAGTAATATTGAGAAGAAAAAGAATAAAGCAGAGCAGAAACTAAGCGATAAGAGAGAGGAACGGAACGAGCTTAAAACTGTCTACAATGATCATAAAAACCAACAGCAGGAAATAAAAGATAGAGGTTTTACTTTAAAAGCCAGACTGCAGGAAATAGATAATAACCTGGAGATTTTACAGGAAAGGGAAAATAATATCAAAGAGGATAAGGCAAGAATATCTCAGGAAAAAGAAGAGATTGCCGAACAACAGAGTTCCCTTTATGCTGATTTACAAAACACTTATACTCAACTAGAGGAGACAAAGGCTGAATTAGGCAGCCAGAAACATATTCTAGCCGATGTTTTACAGGCTTTAGAGAATAATGCTAAGGAGAAATTACTTCTCCAGGGGCAAAGAGGAGAATATAGCTTAGAAGAAATCAATAGTAAGACCACGGAGCTGCAAAATTCTCTCCTGACTATAAAAGAAAGAAAAGAGGCCTATCTACGCGATGTAGAGCGTATAAATAGGAACTTAGATGAACTCCAGGCCCAATCCCAAAAAATTAAGCAGCAAAAGGATAAACTCGAGCAGCAGCTCAAAGGAAAAACCAACAAATTAGAAAAAATTAATCAACAGCTCCTTGATTTAAAAAATGAGGAAGAAAAATTAAAAGAGAAGAAAGAGAAAGTAAGCCAGAAAATCGATAGATTACAGCAGGCCTATTCTCGCTATCGTTCTCGCTGGCAGGCTCACAAAAAAATGCAGCAGCAGGGCGAGGGCTATTATCAGGGGGTTAAAGCTGTACTCACTAATAAGAGTCTGCAGGGGATATTAGGTCCGGTGGCCGAGCTTTTAACTGTTCCCCAGAAATATGAAAGGGCAATATCTACTGCTTTAGGAAGCCGTCTGCAAAATATAGTGGTGAAGAGGGATAAGGAAGCACAGAGAGCCATTGCTTTTTTAAAGAAGGAAAAGGCTGGCCGGGCAACATTTTTACCCCTGGACATGATTGAAGGGCACTCACTTGATTTAGATAATCTAGCTCTTCCCAAGGGAGAAGATTTTATCGGTCTGGCCCTTGAATTAGTCACCTTTGATAAAGAGATAACACCTGTTGTTGAATACCTGCTTGGTCGGGTTCTGGTAACTGAGACCCTGGATTCAGCCACTGATATTGCCCGCCGCACCAATAAAAGGTATAAAATAGTTACAACCTCTGGTGAAATAATAAACCCCGGAGGAGCTATAACTGGTGGAAGTTCCAGAAATAAATCAGCTGCCCTCTTGGCTCGTTCCAGGAAGATTGAAGATTTAGCTAGAGCTGGCCAGAAAAGCCGTCAACAATTGCAGGATAAGAAATCTCAGCTGGCTGAACTAAAAAAAGAACAAGAAAAATTACAGCAAACCAGGCAGAAAGTATCCGGTAAAAAGCAAGATCTTCTACAGGAGATTAATTCCTGGCAGGCTAAAATTGAAAGCCAACAGGTTAAAATTAAGGAAATTGGCGACAGAGAAAAAAGTTTACAAGAAGAAAAAGATGATATTAAAAGTAAAATAGATAGACTTATCCAGCGGCAGGATGCTCAGCAGGAGCGCTTGAGTTATTTTCAGCAATTATTGAGAGAAGAAAAGGAAAAATCGGCTAAAATTGATAAAAAGATTGCGCATAATATAAGAAAAAATAAATCTTTAGCTTCCTTTAGGCAGGAGGAAGAGCTTAAAGTAGCCAGATTAGAAGAAAAGAAGAACTCTCTCTTGCGAGAGATAAATAAACTGGAGCAAAGGCAATCAGAACTGGAACAGAAGGTCGATAAACTGGAAGAGGAAGAAGAGGAAATTAAAAGAAGGAATAATAAACTTAAAAAAAGAAGGCTGGAACTCAAGGATAAAGAGGAAATTACCACCAAAGAGCTTAAAACGAACAAAGAAGAGCAGGAAGTTATAGCTAGCAGGGTAGATAATTTAGCAGCAGAGCTTGATGCTCTCATCACTGAACTTGAAGAGCTAGAGGAGCAGAAGAATGAGCTCCAGCAGCAAAGGCATTCTTGCCAGTTAAAGAAGGGCAAGTTAGAGGCTAAAAAGGAGAGAATCACCGGTCGCCTGGAAGACAGATATGATCTATCCTATGAAGAGGCTCTAGCCCAATATGAGCCCTCTCTTTCAGAAGAGGATCCCGGTGAAGAGATAAGCCAGTTGGAGAAGAAGATCAGAGCTTTAGGAGAGGTAAACTTAGGAGCTATTAAACAGCATAAAAATTTAAAGGAGAGATACGAGTTTTTATCCCAGGAAAAAGAAGATTTATTGCAGGCCCGAGAATCAATCCAGGGAGTAATAGCTGAGATTGAAGATAAAATGGGAGAGCTTTTCTATGAAACCTTTAACCTGGTAAAGGAACATTTTAAGGAAATTTTTCAGCAGCTTTTTGATGGAGGAGAAGCAAAATTGTCTTTAACTGACAGGGACGATCTCCTCAGCTCAGGGGTGGAGATTATAGCCCGTCCTCCAGGTAAAAAATTGAGCAAATTGACTTTGCTTTCTGGAGGAGAGAAGGCTCTTACCGCAATTGCTTTGATTTTTGCTTTTTTAAAGGTAAAACCCAGTCCTTTTTATCTCCTGGATGAAATTGATTCTCCTCTGGATGAAGCTAACCTGCATAAGTTTGCTAATTTTATTAGAAAATATCTTGATCACAGTCAATTTATACTCATAACCCATCGCAAGCAGATGATGGCGGTGGCTGACACTATCTATGGAGTGACGATGGCTGAAAGTGGTGTATCCCGCCTGGTATCACTGCAATTAGAGGAAGAGGAAGAAGAGATGGTAGTCTCTTAGTAAAAGTATAGCCTGGTAAGGCAATCTAATTTAAGGAGGAAAGATTTTTGCAGGAAAATAATATTCAGGGTATCAGTAAATTAGTAGTAGAAAAATTGGTGAACCGGAGTAATAAATTGAGTCAGGGGCGGCCTGTAGGTGCTATTGGTTATGTTGATGAAGAGGGAATAATATCCAGTTACAATAAATTAACTGATGGGGGAGTTTCTGGACTGCCCTTTCGGAAATTGCTAAAGAATATCTCAGCTCATGATAAGGCTTCTTTATTGGAGATGATCAATTCTTTACCAGATAATGCCGTCTATCTTGCTACTGATCCCGGACAGACCGGCATTGTGGTAAATACCAGGGCCATAAATGTCTTTAATCTGCCAGTGGTTAAAATAGGAGTTAAACATCAGCAGGTTGCTGGTATAGGAATTCTCTATCCCGAAAAGCAGCACTTTGAGCTGGCCACCCGTTCAGAAGAAGCTCAGTTAAACTCTCTGGCTGCCAGGACCATGGACGAAGAGAAAGAGGCCTTGAAAAAGATAGCTCGACTGCGCCTCAAATTTCTCGATATTTCCAGCAAGTTGACCATGGTGGAAAAGAAGGAGGAAAATAATACACCCCTCAAGAAAACTTGTACTTCAAATAACGGAGATGATGCATGGCAGATACCTCGCCATGAGGTCAGTTCCCTAGAGGAAAGTTTTGCCCAAAATCTGGTGGAAAAATCCCTGGCAGTGGAGCCAGGAAGAGAGGTGGCTGCCTTCGGTGAGATAGATGATAATGGTCATATAACCTGCTGTAGCGAGATAATAGTAGGGGGAATGGGTTATATTCCTTCCCGGTTGATGGCTTCCAGTTATAAAGAGATAAATAAACGCTCTTTGCGTGAGGCCTATACCGAGATTATCCCATTAAATACGGTTATCGTCCATACTCATCCTGGAGGTTCTGGGGTGATGCATATGAGCGATGCCATGGCCGGTCCGGGCATGTGGGGTCGTCCCATTGTTGCCGTGGGCCATGATGAAAAGGGTAATATTAAAGGGGCGATGAGTATTGAGCCTCAGGATAAGCTCTTTGAACTGGCTGAGGAAAAAGAAGAATTGGAGCAAAGATTTTTTGAAGTTGATAATCCCGAAGAAGAGGTAAAGCTGCGCAAAAGGCGCTATAAAATTGCCCAGGAATTTACGGATATCTGTGAGCAATTAGAGATAAAGGAGGTCGCTTAAAGGCAATGTTTGATTTTTTTAAAAAAGATGAAGCAGAAAATAAAAAGGAAAAACCAGAGGAAGAATTAGAGGAAGCTGATAAAATCCTCCAGGACGAAGAGGAGGTAGAGAAAGGTTTTTTCCAGCGTTTGAAAGAAGGACTGGCTAAATCCCGGCAGGGTTTTATTGATAAAGTGAGCTCAGTCTTTAATCGCAGTAATATTGACGATGATTTTTATGAAGAATTAGAGGAGACCTTAATCCAGGCTGATGTAGGGGTCAAAGCTACCATGGATTTAATTGCTGACTTAGAACAGATTGTAGAAGAAGAGGAGATAACTGAGCCTCAGGACCTCTATGAGATTTTCCAGGAAAAAATTCGCAATATATTAGGGGAAAATGACCAGATTTTAAAACCCTGGCAGGGGCTTAAAGTTCTCATGGTTGTAGGTGTAAATGGAGCCGGTAAAACTACTACTATTGCCAAACTTACCCATCGTTATCAAAAAGAGGGCCAGAAGGTTTTGTTAGCTGCCGGTGATACCTTTAGAGCTGGTGCCATCGACCAATTGCAGGAGTGGGGGAGACGGCTTAATACCGATGTTATCTCCCAGACTGAAGGGGCAGATGCAGCAGCCGTTGCCTATGATGCTATCCAGGCTGCTAAATCTAGGGAGGCTGACCTTTTAATCGTCGATACTGCAGGCCGCCTCCACACCCAAAAGAATCTGATGAAAGAGCTAAAGAAAGTGAGGCGCATTATCGGTCAGGAAGCTGGAGAAGAAGCAGTAGAAGTGATGCTGGTAGTTGACGCCACCACCGGTCAAAATGCTTTAAACCAGGCTAAACTTTTCCATGAAGCTGTTTCTGTTGATGGTATTACCCTGACTAAATTAGATGGGACGGCCCGAGGCGGAATCGTTCTGGCCATCAAAAAGGAGCTTGATTTGCCTATACGCCTGATTGGCGTGGGGGAAAGAGCTGCTGATCTGCAGGACTTCAATCCCGACAAATTTGTGGAAGCTTTATTTACCAATAACTAAAAATCCAGCCCTGGACCTTGACAGCTGCCTATATTTCAGTTATAATATCCCCTGTAAAGTTAAAACACTTAACACTACAGGGTGATTTTTTTGTTAGAAAAGACCATCACCATCAGTAAACTGTTTGATTTTTATGGTTCCCTTTTAACTGCCCGGCAGCAGGAGATAATGAAATATTACTTTTATCATGACCTCTCCCTGCGTGAAGTAGCTGATAATCTAGAGATTAGCCGCCAGGGGGTCTATGATCATCTGCAGCGAGCTGAAAAGCAATTACAGGAATATGAGGATAAACTGGGTTTGTTAGGCAGTTATCGAACCATCCAGAGACAGACTGATTTTTTAAAACGGCGTTTGCAGGATAACAGACCCATTAACAAAGGAGAACGCCAGGAATTACTGCAGGCAGTGGAAAAGATTGCTGACTGCCTATAGGGGGTTAAATTATGGTTTTTGAAGGATTGGCAGAAAAGTTACAGGAAACCTTTAAAAAATTAAAGGGTAAAGGCAAACTTTCTGAGGATGATGTTAAGTCAGCCTTAAGAGAAGTCAAAATGTCCCTCCTGGAAGCCGATGTTAACTACAAAGTGGTTAAGAAATTTATCAGTCAAATAGAAGAGCGGGCTATCGGTAAAGAAGTGATGGATAGTCTGACCCCGGCTCAGCAGGTTATTAAGATTGTAAATGAAGAACTGACTGCTCTGATGGGCGGGGAGCATGAAGGATTAGAATTGGCCTCTGAACCACCGACTATTATTATGTTAGTGGGACTGCAGGGTTCTGGTAAGACAACTTCAGCCGGTAAATTAGCTCGCCATTTTAAGCAGCAGGGAAAAAATCCCCTCCTGGTAGCAGCTGATGTTTACCGTCCGGCAGCGATTCAACAGCTGGAGGTTTTAGGGGATAGATTGGAGCTTGATGTTTTCCAAATGGGTAGTGATAATGACCCGGTGGATATTGCTAAAGGAGCAGTCTCTTCGGCTGAAAAAAATGGCAATGATATAATAATCATTGATACTGCAGGTAGACTCCATATAGATGAAGAATTGATGGCAGAGTTAAGCCGCATTCAGGAGGCTATTACACCGGAAGAAATACTCCTGGTAGTAGACGCTATGACAGGACAGGATGCTGTTAATGTAGCCCAGAATTTTTCTGACCAGCTGGATATAGATGGCATGTTGATGACAAAACTCGATGGTGATGCCAGAGGTGGAGCAGCTCTCTCCATTAAAGAAGTTACCGGTAAGCCCATCAAGTACGTTGGGGTAGGAGAAAAGCTTGATGCTTTAGAGCCCTTCCATCCCGACCGGATGGCTTCCAGAATTTTAGGTATGGGCGATGTTTTAAGTTTAATAGAGAAGGCCGAGCAGAGCATAGATGCTGAAAAGGCCAAAAAGTTAGAGGAGAAGCTCCGCAAGGATCAATTCACTTTAGAGGATTTTCTGGACCAGATGGATCAGGTCCGCAACATGGGTCCCCTTGATGAAATAATGGGTATGATTCCCGGACTGGGCGGGGCCAAGCAACTGAAAAATTTACAGATGGATGATAAGCAGCTGGATTATATTGAAGCCATTATTAAATCCATGACTAAAGAGGAGAGGCGCAATCCCGATGTGATCAATGGCAGTCGCCGTCGTCGGATTGCCAGAGGGAGTGGCACCAGTGTCCAGGAAGTAAATCGTCTCTTAAAACAATTTAAGCAGACCCGTAAACTGATGAAGAAAATGAATTCCCAGAAGGGTAAGATATCTAAAGGGGGATTAAATCTTCCCTTCATGAATTAAGTTAACAAATATATCAGGTCTATTGTAAAAACAAATAAAGTTTTGTTTCAAATAATTGATAATATATGAGTAATGATCACATAAAGGAGGTGTTAGCATGGCTCTTAAAATTAGACTTAAGCGTATTGGTAAGAAGCGGGATGCTGCCTTTAGATTAATAGTATCAGACTCTAAAAATGCCCCCACAGGAAGGTTTGTGGAAGAGATTGGTTTTTATGACCCCACCAAGCAACCTTCTGAGGTAAGGATAAATGAAGAGAAGGCCTTAGAATGGTTAAAAAATGGTGCCCGCCCTTCTAATACTGTGCGCAGTCTCTTTAAAGATACCGGAGTCTGGGCTCAGCATAAAGGGAATACCAATTAAAGGAGGTTGACCTATGAAGGAAATCGTGGAAGTTATTGCCCGCTCAATTGTCGATAATCCTGATCAGGTGAAGGTTAGTGAAGAAAGAGGGAAAAAAAGCGTCAGGATCAAACTTTCTGTGGCTGATGAAGATATGGGTAAAGTGATTGGTCGTCAGGGTCGGATTGCCCGAGCAATTAGAACAGTGGTCAAGGCAGCAGCGACCAAAGCCAATAAGAAAGCAATTCTGGATATAGAATAGCAGAAGGTTTGGTGATGATAGGTGAGCAAAGAACTTATAGTTATTGGTAGAATTGTCCGTTATCAGGGCAATAAAGGCCACCTCAGGGTTGTTCCCTTAACCGATAATAATAGCAGGTTTTTCAACCTCGATAAAGTTATACTGGAAGCCCCCGAGGGAAATCGCGAGTTAGCTCTGGAAGAGGTGAGAGAACATAAAGGTTTTATTGTTCTCAAGCTGGCAGGTATAGATTCCCTGGCAGAGGCTGAAAAACTACGGGATTGTTTTTTAAGCATTCCCGAAGGGGATCTGCCTGATCTTACCGGGGATAACTATTATATTTATCAACTTAAGGGCATGGAAGTTGTTACTGATACCGGTAAAGTCCTGGGCCAGGTCAAAGATGTCAGAACCGATACTGGTACTGATGTTTTTCTCGTCTCTGGTGGAGAAAAGGAATACATGATACCGGCAGCCCAGGAGATAATCCTAAATATCGATGAAAATAAAGGTAAGATCACAGTTAGGCCGGTTCCCGGACTGCTGGATCTTTAGTAGAATCAGGACAGGAGATTTTTGCTATGAACTTTGATATCCTCACAATTTTTCCAGAAATATTCCCCGGTCCTCTGGCCAGCAGTATCACTGGACGGGCTTTATCTGAAGGGATAATCTCTGTTAACCCCATTGATATCAGAAATTATAGTGAAGATAAACATAAAAATGTTGATGATTATCCCTATGGCGGTGGAGTAGGTATGGTAATGCAGCCAGGACCTATTTACCGTGCTCATGAGGACCTTCTGCAGCGGTATGATTATAGCCCGGAAACGATCTTATTATCTCCCCAGGGAGAGAAATTCTCGCAAAAGCTGGCTAAAGAACTGAGCCAGGAAGAGGGAATTATCTTTATCTGTGGTCATTATGAGGGCGTTGATGAGAGAGTTAGAGATCTCGTTGTGGATAGGGAAATATCTCTGGGTGATTATGTTTTGACCGGGGGCGAGCTGCCAGCGATGGTTTTGATAGATGCTATCTCAAGGATGCTACCTGGAGTTGTAGGTGATGCTGACTCACCCCAGCAGGATTCCTTTTATCAGGGTATTCTGGATTTCCCCCAATATACCCGACCGCAGGAATTTAAGGGGTTTAAAGTGCCTGACATCCTGCTTAGCGGTCATCATGCTAAAATTGAACGCTGGCGAAAAAAGCAGGCTCTAAAAAGAACCTGGTTACGCCGACCCGATCTCCTGGAAGAAGCAGAACTAAAAGATGAAGATATTGAGTTATTACAGGAAATAAAACAAGAAGTGGAAGGACAAGATTAAATAAATGGCTAATGATAGACAAATTTCTGGTGACAATTTAGCTGAAGAAAAACCAGCCCCGGTATATATAGCTCTAATTCATCATCCAGTTTATAATAAAAATGGCAAAGAGATTACCACCACCATAACTAACTTAGATTTGCATGATATCTCAAGAGCCGGGAAAACTTATAATATTGCTGGTTACTACGTTGTTAACCAGTTAAAATCACAGCAGGCCCTGGTTAAAAGAATGAAGAAGTACTGGACCGGAGGCAAGGGGGCTGAGTTCAATGAAAACCGCCATGAAGCTTTCTCGGTGCTCAACATTGTAGATTATCTTGAAGATGCTATTGAAGAGATTAAGACTTCAGAGGGTGAAACCCCTACTCTGGTGACGACTTCAGCTAAAACTTATCCTCACACCAGTCCGGTATCTTTTGCCAGGCTTAGAGAGGAGATCAACTGCTCTGAAAAACCCTTTCTACTTCTCTTTGGAACTGGTTGGGGATTGACTGATAAGACAATAAAATCCTGTGATTATCTGTTGGAGCCCGTGGCAGGACGGGGAGATTTTAATCATCTCTCAGTCCGCAGCGCCGCTTCCATTATTTTAGATAGATTGTTAGCACCAGCCTGGTGGAAAAATAGTAATTGATTTGACGAAAGGAGGGAAAACCATGGATATTATCAATAAAATTGAACAGGAACAACTGCGCGATGATATACCAGATTTTAATCCTGGTGATACCGTTAAGTTAGAAATTAAAGTAAAAGAAAGCGATAAAGAAAGAATCCAGCCCTTTGAAGGAATTGTGATTAGAAGGCAGGGTTCTGGCAGCAGGGAGACCTTTACGGTGAGGAAATTCTCCCATGGAGTAGGGGTAGAGAGAACTTTTCCTCTCCACTCACCTAACCTTGCAAATATTGAAGTCGTTAGAGAGGGAGATGTTAGTCGGGCTAAGCTATATTATCTCCGAGAAAGAAGAGGTAAAGCAGCCCGGGTTAAAGAGCGTAAAAGAGCCCGTCTTCTAGAGATGGAAGGTGTGGAGTCAATTGAAGATCTCGATGAAGAGGCTCTGGAAGAATTAGAGGCTATAGACGAAAATCCAGAGCAGCTTGAAGATTAAAATACCAGCGGAGGTGAGGGGTTGACCTTCACCTCCTTTTCTATCAGGAGAGATAGCAAAGATGAGTGAAAAAATCAACTGGTTTCCAGGTCATATGGCCAAAGCCCTGCGCCAGGTAGAGGAAAAGCTAAAACTGGTAGACCAAATAATAGAGATAAGAGATGCCAGAATACCCCAGTCCAGTGGGAACCCCGAATTGGCCGATATTATCGAGGAGCAGGAAATCACTCTGGTTTTAAATAAAGTTGACCTGGCAATAGCGAAGATAACCAGGCTATGGTTAAAACATCTGCGGGAGCAGCACCAGAATGAATATAGGTCTGTAATTACTTTAAATGCTCTAAAAGGCCAGGGTAAGGAGCAGCTATTAAAGGAATTAAACTTATCCTATAACTCCATCACTGTTAAAAGAGAAGAAAAGGGATTAAAACCCAGACCCCTTAGAGTTATGGTCACGGGAATTCCCAACTCTGGCAAATCCACTCTGATAAATTTACTGGCCGACCAGGGTAGCGCTAAGACCGGCAGCAAACCGGGAGTAACCAGGGGACAGCAGTGGATTAAAGTTGGCAATAACATCGAACTCCTCGATACCCCGGGTTTATTATGGCCTGACATCACTGATAAAGAAATGGGCTATCGTTTAGCTATCTGTGGCTCCATTAATCCAGAAGTGGTTGATAAGGAGCTTTTAGCCTGTCGCCTACTTGATTACCTGCGAAAGCTAAATCCCCAGGCGATAGAAAAGAGATACCAGGTAGAGGACGTCGGCGAACATAGTTATGACCTACTTGCTAAAATAGGTCGACGGCGAGGATGTCTAATGAGCGGAGGAAAAGTTGACCGGCATAGAGCGGCTGGAATCCTCCTGCAGGAGTTTCAGCAGGGAACCCTGGGTAGACTGACCCTGGAATTCCCCCCTGAGCTTTTAGAGAAGGAGGATAATAGATAAATGGCTAGAGATAAAATTTCAGCTACCAAAATAAGAGAAATGACCATCAAAGAATTAAAGGATTTTTATGCTCAAAAGAAGCCTGAAGCAGAGGAGATTGAGCTTTTAACTGCAGACCATCGTAAAGGTGTGCAAAGGCTGGCCAGCAGGTTAAAAAGAAAACTCAAAGAGGAAAAGAAATTACAACAGCAGTGGGAAAGCAAGGAGGCCTATTGCAATAAGTTGCGCTCTCGCGGTTATGAGAGAATCTGTGGTATTGACGAAGCCGGTCGGGGCCCTTTAGCAGGCCCGGTGGCAGCCGGGGCAGTTATTTTACCACCTGATTGTTACATACCCGGTCTCGATGATTCGAAAAAGATATCGGCTTCTCGGCGTCAGGAGTTAGCAGAGGAAATTAAAGCAAAGGCTTTAGCCTGGGAAGTGCAGTTAATCCCTAATACTAAAATTGATGAAATCAATATACTTAGGGCAGCCTCTCTGGCCATGGAGAAGGCATTAACAGGCCTGAATTCTGAGCCTGATTATCTGCTTGTTGATGGAGAAATGACTATCAATAGCAGTATTCCTCAGGAGAAGGTGATAGATGGAGATGCCCGAATTAATGTCATAGCTGCTGCTTCAATTTTAGCCAAAGTAACTCGAGATGCTCTGATGGTAAAATATCATGACCAATATCCGCATTATAATTTTGCCAGCAATAAAGGTTATGGCACGGCTGAGCATATTGCTGCCCTGGAAAAACATGGGCCTTCACCTCTTCATCGTCAGTCTTTTCAAGTCGTAGCTGATAATGCTGTTAATGGTCAATCTTAATCAATCTTAATCAATATTAATCTATCTTAATCTATCGAACTATTTTTTTAAAATTTTTGGAGGACTGATAAAGTGAAGGCAAAAGTTATAACTAGAGGGGCAATGATTACTGGAATTTATATCGTCATTACTTATCTTTTAGCTCCTGTCAGTTTTGGTCCCCTTCAGTTTAGATTAGCGGAAGCTCTTACTGTGCTTCCTATTCTTTATCCAGAAGCAGTGCCGGCTCTCTTTCTTGCTGTCATGCTCTCTAATATAATAGGTGGTTTAGGATTAGTCGATATTATTGGTGGCAGTTTAGTGACTTTACTGGCTGCTGCTGTTACCTATAAATTTCGCCACAGCATCATAGCTTATTTAAGTCCCATAATTTTTAATGGTCTGCTGGTTAGTTTATATTTAGCTCTTCTTTTTGAGTTACCCTACTGGCTTACAGCAGTGCAGATAACGATAAGCCAGGCCGTAGTAATTTTGCTCTTTGGTTACCCTCTGATTAGATTTCTCCGGTCCCGCCAGGAAAACAGCAGATATCTTTAAAATTCTTCCCCAAAAGGAGAATAAACCATTGAAATACCAGGAAAGCTATTTCAATTTAATTCCAGATTGTGTTTTTTATAAAAAGGTCGATGGCACAATAACCTGGGTTAATCAGGCTGCCATAGAGACTACCGGACTTTCACGTGAAGAATTGATAGGCAGTTATTGTCAGGATGTCTGGCCCAGTGGTGCTGAGAAGTGCAAAACATGCCCTACAGATAAAGTCAGGGAGACCAAGAAAGCTGCCGAGATTGAAATTGAGCTCTTTGATGGAGATTTTTATCGAGTTAGAGCATATCCTGACTTTAATGAACAGGGAGAACTCATTGGTATTTTAGAGATAGCTGAAAATATCGACACCGAAGTTTCAGCGCGTGATACCATTCGGGAGACCATCTATGACTTGAGCACCACTCAGGAGAGAATGGTTTCTATATTAAATAGTATTGATGCTCTAGTTTATGCTGTTGATATAATTTCTGGCCGGGTAGTCTTTATCAATGGTTATGGCAAAGAATACTTTGGCAATGTTATCAATGAGTATGCCTATGAAGTCTTAGCTCATGAAAATAAAAGTGATTATTACCGGCAACCTGATTATTATGATGACCGCTTTTATAGCTTTTATCATCAGGATATGTTTTTTCAAGTAAGAGAAAAATTGATGGACTGGCTGGGAGGTCAGCAGGTAAAACTGGTCTTAGGAACTGATATCACCAATTTTGTTGGCGTGCAGAAGGAATTGATTCAGGAGCAGGAAAAATTTGCTCGGTATTTCAACAGTGCCCCCTTTGGTATATTTTTAATCGATAAAGAGGGGGATATTTTAGAGGCCAACCCTGAAGCCAGCAATATAACCGGTTACAGCCAGGAAGAACTGGCCAATCTATCGGGGAGCAAGCTAATGCCCCAGGATAAGAGAGATGAGTACTCGGATATAATTGCCTCCACCTTTGAACGAGGTACTATTGAAATAGATACCCAATTAATCTGTCGCAACGAAACCCATATATCGGTAGAAATAAATGCAGTTACTCTCTCTGAGGAAAGGATATTGGCCTTTATCGATGATATCTCCAAAAGAAAGATGATTGAGAGAGCTGTTAACAAGCAGTGGGCTTATTTTAAAGAGCTTTTTGAAGGTTCCCTGGAAGCCATCGCCCTCCTGGATGACCGGGGGCGAATAATCAGGATAAATAAAAGCTTTCGAGAGATTTTTGGTTATAAAATTGGCGAAGTTGAAGGAAGGATGATCGATGATATAATAGCTCCTCCCAATTTAAAGGAGGAAGCAGAAGATTTGACCCAGAAAATTATCGCCGGTGAGATCTATTCCGGGGAATCTATTAGAATGACTAAATCTGGCAATAAGATTGACGTAGCAGTGAAAAGCTTTCCCATAAAACATGATGATGAACTGATAGGTATCTATGCTATCTATCAGGATATCTCGGCGCGCAAAAGAGAAGAGGAAAAAACCCGCTATTTATCTTTTCATGATCAGATGACCGGTCTTTACAATCGCCGTTATTTTGAAAATGAGCTGGAAAGATTAGAAAATTCTCGAATTATCCCTATCAGTATTATGATAGCTGACTTAGATGGATTGAAAGAAATAAATGATAATTTTGGTCATTCAGAAGGAGACCGCTATATTAAAAAATCTGCCGAAATAATTAATTCAGTAACCCGGGAAGAGGATGTAGTTGCTAGAATTGGAGGAGATGAGTTTGCTATTATCCTGCCAGAAGCTGGCAATAAAGCAGCTCAAAAAATTAAAAGACGCATCCACCAAAAATGCCAGGAAATAGATGAAGATTTCGGGCCTAAACCAGTCCACATCTCCGTGGGCTGTGCCACAAGAACTGAGGCTGACCAGCCTCTATGGGAGATTTACAAGAAAGCTGATGCCAGAATGTATCAGGAAAAGAGGGAGCGGAGAAAATGATAGATTTGGTTGATTTTGAAACAGCCCGGGAAAGGCTAAATTCTCATATTTACAAAACGCCCCTGGAAGAATTGCGTTTTTGGCCTGACTTTTCCCGAGCCACCAATCGTTATCTCACCAACCACTATTTAAAATTGGAATCACAACAGAAAACCAGAAGCTTTAAAGTTCGCGGTGCCTTCAATAAACTAATTTCTCTATCAGATGCTGAGAAGGAGCAGGGAGTGCTGGCAGTTTCCTCGGGGAACCATGGAGCTGCCGTCAGTTATGCAGCCAGTCTGTTAGGTATTAAAGCTCTAATTGTAGTTCCTGAGCCCACTCCGGAAGCCAAGATTAAACTTATCAAGCATTTTGGAGCTGAGGTCAGGGTTACCGGAGTAGATTATAATGAAGCGCAGCAGGAAGCCAATAGATTGCTGGAGCAAAACTCCTTCATCTATGTCGACCCCTGCTCTGATCCTGAAGTTATAGCAGGACAGGGGACTATGGCCTTTGAAATACTGGAGCAAAACCCCGAAATCAAAAGGATCATAATGCCTGTAGGTGGCGGAGGGCTAATAACGGGAGTAGGTCTGGCAGCCCGCCAACTGAAGCCAGAGATAGAGATCATCGGAGTTCAGACTGAGGCCTGTCCGGCGATGATTAAATCAGTTAAGGAAAATAAATTTTACGCCGAATATCCCATAAGAAAAAGTAATTGTGATGCTCTTTTGGGAGGGATAGGAGAGATTCCCTTTAAAAATTCTGCTGAGGCCTTTGATGAAGTTCTGGCGGTTAGTGAGCTTGCAATCAAGCGTTCTCTGCGTTATATTATTGAAGAAGAAAAAGTCATGGCTGAGCCCTCGGCTGTACTGGGGCTGGCAGTTTTGCTTGAGTATCCCGGCTTGACTCTTCATCCCCTGGCGGCCAGCAAAGATAAGCTTTTAGCTGACCAGGAACTGGAGGAGCCACTGCCTACAGCCCTTATTATTTCCGGCGCCAATATTGATAGAAAATTATTAGGCCGTCTTTTTCAGGAGGAGGAATTTAAATTATGGAAATTTCCCGGTTTGGAGTAGAAGAGTGGATGAATACCTACGAACAGGAAGCTCGTTATAATACCGGCGAAACCTGCGTGGAATCACTGACGCTTAAAGAATTGCTTAATCTCACCGGGGAAGCAGAGGGCCTTTTAGAAATGATAAAGACCATGAAATTAGATTATGGTTACATAAGAGGCTCAGATAATTTTCGCCAGGAAGTTGCCAGACTCTATCAAAATATGACTCCTGATAATATTCTGGCCACCCATGGCGGCAGCGGCGGGAACTTTTTAGCTCTCTACACTCTGGTAAATCCCGGCGATAAAATAATCTCTCTCAGGCCCACCTATCAGCAGCTTTATTCCATACCGGAGTCCTTCCAGGCTAGAGTGGAGATTTTAGAGCTAAAATATGAAGATAACTTTTTGCCGGATTTAAATCAGTTAGCCCGGCTGATAGATAAAGATACCAGATTAATATGTCTCAATAACCCCAATAATCCCACCGGTGCGGTGATGGGTAAAGAAATCTTAAGTGAAATTGTCTCCTTAGCTGCTAAATATGATTGCTATATTCTCTGTGATGAGGTTTACCGGGGCCTCAATCACGACCCGGATAGCACCATCCCTTCCATTGTTGACCTCTATGATAGGGGGATAAGTGTAGGCAGCATGTCTAAAGTTTACTCTCTGGCCGGTATCCGCTTAGGCTGGGTGGCTGCAGCTAAGGAGATTATTGAAGAATGTCAAAGGCGGCGGGACTATACCATTATAAGCTGTGGGAAAATCGATGATTTTATCGGTGCTCTGGCGCTTAAAAATAAAGATAAACTAAAGGAAAGAAATTTCCCCAAGGTTTTAGCCCAGCGAGAAATTTTAGATGACTGGATAGCAAAACAGCCTGAGCTTGAATATGTCAGGCCAGAGGCTGGTTCAGTTGCCTTTATTAAATATGATCTCGATATCTCCTCCAGGGAGTTTTGCCAGAGATTGATGGAGGAAAAGGGAGTGCTTTTGGTACCAGGATCCTGTTTTGCCCGGGAGGGCTTTTTCCGCCTGGCCTTTGCCGGCAACAGAGCAGAATTAGAGCAGGGATTGAAGGAGATCAGTTCTTTTATTAAAAATCTCAAGTAAAATTAAATTTCAATATATATAGGAGGTGTTCTGTCAATATGTTTACAGAATCAAAAAGATTAGCAGATATATCATTAGCAGATATCAGAGTGGTCTTTGATAGGGCCAATAAGTTAGAGGCTGAAGGCCGGGATATTATCCATATGGAGATTGGTCGGCCGGATTTTGATACACCGGCAGAGATAAAAAATAAAGCCAAAGAAGCCCTTGATGAAGGGATGGTCCATTATACTTCCAATCACGGTCTCTATGAATTGCGGGAGGAATTTGCTGCCAAACTCAAGCGAGAAAATAATATTGAGCTTTCTCCGGAGGGTATAATAGTGACCACTGGAGCGATGATGGCCCTGACGACAGCTGTTCTGGGCCTGGTTGATGAAGGAGAAGAGGTGTTGATTCCTTCACCGGGCTACCCTTCCTTCTTTAAGCAGGTAAAATTAGCAGGAGCTACCCCTATAGATGTGCCCCTGGCTTTAGAGGATGGTTTTAGTTTATCCCGAGAAGTATTAGCAGATAAGTATAGTGAGAAGACTAAAATGTTGGTATTAAATTCTCCTAATAATCCCACTGGAGCGGTACAGGACAAAAAAGCCCTGCAAGAGGTAGCGGAATTTGCTAAAGAAAAGGATATTTACGTCCTGGCAGATGAATGTTATGAGAAGTTTGTCTTTGAAGGTGAGCATATCAGCATTGCCAGTCTCCCTGGTATGCAGGAACGGACTCTCACAGTTCACAGCACTTCTAAATCCTTTTCCATGACCGGCTGGAGAATTGGCTTCATTTCTGCTCTGCCGGAGATTATTGACTCACTTATTAAAGTACCTCAAAATATGATTTTATCAGCAACTGCCTTTGCTCAGGCCGGCAGTATCGCTGCTTACCAAAAAGGAGATAGTCTAATCGAGCCCATGATTGAAGCCTTTGCAGAGAGAAGAAAAATAGTTACAGATTATTTGACCAGGATGCCTGGCGTTAAATTTGCTGAACCTGGCGGAGGTTTTTACGCCTTTCCCGATATCAGTGCCACGGGACTGGAGCCCATGGATTTTTGTGAATATCTTCTGGAAGAGGCTGGCGTAGCAGTTGTACCTGGTGATGATTTTGGCAAAGCAGGAGAGGGATGCATTAGAATTGCCTTCACCTGTGCCACCGAGCGCGTTGAAGAAGGGATGGAGCGCATGTTAAAGGCCGTAAAAAAGCTCAATTAACATAGATTTTATTGCTTAATAATCACTGTAAAAGAGTCCCTTGCAAAATGCAAAAATAAAAATAAAAATATTAATTTTATGCCTGCTTATCAGCTTTTATAAGCAGGTTTTTTAATTTTTTAGTAATATTTTGCAGGAAATATTTGGAGAAAGGAGAATATCAATCATATTACCTTATTTTAGGAGGCGAGATAATGACCCTTCATAATCAGCAAGTTGGTTATGCCGGACAGGAGACAGCCAGGGAATATCTGCTGGCCGAGAATTTTAATATTATCCAGGAAAATTATCGCTGTAAATTAGGAGAAATTGATTTAATCTGTAGCAGAGAAAAAGAACTCATCTTTGTGGAAGTTAAGACTGATTTGACAGGTTATTTTGGACCGGCAGAGTACCGGGTGGGAAAGAAAAAGCAACGCCGCCTGAAGAGAGCAGCCCTTTATTTCCTGGCTCAAAATAAACCCCATTATCGTCAGGACTGGCAGTATCGCTTTGATGTAATCACAGTTAAGGCCTCTTTAAATTATGATTATCCGCCCCTTGAAGAGAGAACTGATAAAAAGATAATAGATCTACAGAAGATAGAAATAAATCATTATGAGAATGCTTTTTGAAGTTAAATAGGCTATTTAAACTAAATTAGCAGGGAGGAAGATTAGATGCCGGTAAATATTTCATCTGGAACACTCTTTGGTTTAGAGGCCCGCCTGGTGATGGTGGAGATAGATATAAGTAGAGGACTGCCTGCCTTCTCTGTAGTGGGGCTACCAGACAGGGCTTTGCAGGAATCAAAGGAGCGGGTGCGCTCTGCTTTGAAAAACTCCAACTTGCCCTATCCGGACCGCAGAATCACCATCAATCTAGCCCCGGCTGACCAGAAAAAGGAAGGTCCCCAATTTGATCTGGCCATTGCCCTGGGGCTTTTAGCTGCCCAGGGCTCAATACCTGCTAAAAATTTGAGTGATACTTTCATCGTTGGTGAACTATCTTTAGCAGGAAAAGTGAGAGCAGTGAGAGGGGTGGTGCCCTTTCTGGAACTGGCTAAAGCTGCTGGAGCTAAGAATTTTATCTTTCCCCGGGCTAACAGAGAGGAACTTCCTGATATTCCTGATATAAAATACATTCCTGTAAAAAATTTAGCTGAAATCTCTGCCAGCCTGCAAAATATCAAAACCCTTCCTTCCTGGCAACCAACCTTTAGCTATGAAGAACTTGTGGCTCAGGACAAAAAGAGAAAAAGTTCAGGGATAAAACTGGAGGATATTAAAGGTCAGTTACCGGCCAAAAGAGTGCTGGAGATAGCTGCTGCCGGCAATCATAATCTGCTTTTTATCGGTCCACCAGGCTCCGGCAAGACTCTCTTAGCCCGGTCCCTGGCTGAATTATTACCTCCCTTAAAACCCATTGAAGCCAGGGAGGTCGCCCTGATAGCCAGTGCTGCCGGCCTGAAAAGTGAGATCAGCCGGCAAAAGATAAAGCGTCCCTGGAGAGACCCCCACCACTCTATCTCTACAGTGGGTCTTATCGGTGGGGGCAAAACTGTAACACCAGGAGAGGTGACTTTAGCCCACCGGGGAGTTTTATTTCTCGATGAAATACCGGAATTTAAAAGAGATGTCCTGGAAAATCTGCGTCAGCCTTTAGAAAAGGGGGTTATTAATATCATCCGCCAGACCTATAATGTTAAATTGGCTGCTGACTTCCTGTTGATAGCAGCCATGAACCCCTGTCCCTGCGGTTATCAAAATAACAAAGATGAGGGCTGCCGTTGTACCCCTTATCGGATTGCAGAATACCGGGGCCGTCTCTCAGGCCCTCTACTGGATAGGATTGACATTCATTTTGAGGTACCGGCTTTAAAGCCAGAAGAGATTGTCTATTCCAATAATGGTGGTCCTACCACTGCTGAAGTCCAGGAGAAGGTTTTAAAAGCCAGAAAGAGACAGAGTGAGCGACAGGCAATTTTTAGTGACGATGAAGTTGAAATCTGGAATTCTTCCCTTGATTATAATACTCTGGAAGAGATCTGTCAATTGACCTTCCGGGAAAGGCAATTTTTAGCTAGAGCCTTTAAAGGTTTAGGGCTCAGTGCCCGGGCCTTTGATAAGATATTGCGGGTAGCCAGGACAATTGCTGACCTGGATAATTCTAAGAGCGTAAAAGAAGAGCACCTTTCTGAAGCTCTAATTTATCGCCCCCAACTATTATAACTTCTATTGGTTATAATAGTATAACTTTTATTGCAAAAAGCTCAAAAGTAAGGTAAAATAGCTTTAGTTAATAAAGTAAATTGTGTTCTTATTTTCCTGGCATTTAAATTATCTCACTAGCATTTAATTTATCTCAAAAAATATTTTTTATAACAATAGCTTATCTTATAGCAGAAGCTTAATTGAAAAAGCAAATAGCAGGTGAAAGTTATGGAACCCTATTATAAGTATTCTGATTTTTTAAAGGAAAAGCACGGGGAAAAGACTTACAAGCTGCCCTTGAACTTACCCCTTACTTGCCCTAATCGTGATGGCCAGCTAGGGGATAAGGGCTGTTATTTTTGTGGTGAGGAGGCAGCTGGTTTTGAGAGCGAGCCAGAGGAATCTATCCGCCAGCAGCTTCTGGAACTTAAAGAATATATAGGTCCCAGGTTTAATGCAAATAAATTTATCGCCTATTTCCAGAACTTCACCAATACCTATCTCCCTCTGCCTCGCTTAAAAATGTATATACGTGAAGCCCTCACAGTGGAGGATATAGTGGAGGTTTCTCTTTCCACCAGGCCTGACTGTGTAGACTATGAATATCTAAAGGCTATAAAGAGCCTGGTCAACACAGTTAATAGCGAAGTGGCCTTGAGCTTAGAATTAGGGCTGCAGTCTGTTAATTATCACAGTTTACAAAGGGCTAATAGAGGTCATACTTTAGCTCATTTTATTGATGCCGTCCTGACTGCCAGAACCTGTAATTTTGAACTTGGGGCTCATCTGATTTTAAACCTGCCCGGTGATGATATGGAAGATGTCAAAGAGAATGCCCGTATCTTATCGGCTTTAAGGGTAGATAATGTAAAACTCCATGCCCTTTACCTGCGGGAAGGAACTGAGTTTGCCCGGCAGTATCAAAGGGGTGAGCTGGAGATGATCTCTTTAGAAGAATATATTGAGAGAGTGATAACTTTTTTAGAATATCTCGACCCCCGGATTGCTGTCCAGCGGCTTTTAGGTCGCGCTCCCAGAGAGGGGAGTGTTTTTGTCAACTGGGGAATGGATAACCGCAAGATACATAATATGATTATAGCCGAGATGAAAGAAAGAGGCAGTAAGCAGGGAGATAAGTTTAACTATCTCCAGGGACACTGCCTGGATAAGTTTAAATAAGGATTGAAAGGAGGGAGAAGATGACCTTACCTCAGGGAGTGGAGATGAGCCACATTATCTTAGAGAGATTTCTTTCGCCAGGAGATATAGCTTTAGATGCTACCTGCGGCAATGGTCATGATACAGTATTTTTAGCTGAACTGGTCGGGGAAGAGGGCCGAGTCTTAGCCCTGGATATCCAGGCAGAGGCAGTTAAGAATACTCAAGCCCTTTTAAAAGAGCAGGGATTAACCAGGCGGGTTGAGGTGCTGCAGGGAGACCACAGTAAACTTAAAGAGCATTTATCTTCTTTAGCTGACTCTGGAGAAGCAAAGAAATCCAAAAACTTTTTACAGGCGATTGTCTTTAATCTCGGTTATCTGCCTGGCAGTGATAAGGAAGTTATTACTGAAGCAGAAACCACCATAGCTGCTTTAAAGCAGAGCCTGGAGTTTTTAGCCCTGGGAGGTGTATTAGTTGTAGTCCTTTATACCGGCCATGATGGCGGAGAAGAGGAGGAGAGAGAAGTTTTAGCCTGGGCAAAGGAGCTGGACTATCAGAAATTTAATGTCCTCCACCACAAATTTCTCAACCAGCCTAATGACCCTCCCCAGGTAATAGCCATCACCAGGCGTTAAAAATTTTGTCCGGAAAAATAGCCAGCATTTAAATCTAAAGGGGGAATTATAGCTATGATCTATATAATCTTAGTTTTAGGCCTGATCATAATAGGAGAGACTCTGTACATATTTAATTTAAGAGCTAAATCTGGAGCTGGAGAAGGGGCCAGGCTCCAGGGCAGAAGAGGAAAAGCAAATAAAGAACAATTTAAAGCTCAGGATAAACAGCTGGAGCTTTTTACTTTTTTATATGAGACAGCCGATAAGCTTAAACTTTTAAGCCGGAAATTGGAAGAAGAAATAGCTAAAGAATCTTCTTTAGCAGAAGACCTCTCAGCCAGCAGTGAAGAGCTGGCTGCCTCCTCGCAAGAACAATCTTCCAATCTTCAGTTTATCTCAGAGGAAATTAGCTCTGCCATCAGAGAGCTTGATGAGGTGGTACAGGGAATCGAAGAGGTTTTAGAGCAGACAGAGGCAGGTCTGGCTGACATGGAAAATGTCTCGGAAAATTTATCTGAACTGGACTCCACCATGACCAGAGGGGAAGAGGAGTTTGAGCAGTTGGCCCAGGACTTAGAAGAGTTTCGCAACAATATGGATGAAATTGAGGATACCCTCATGCAGGTCGATGAAGTAGCCGGCCAGACCACTCTCTTAGCTTTAAATGCTTCCATTGAGGCTGCCAGAGCTGGCCAGGAGGGTAAAGGTTTTGCCGTAGTTGCCGATGAGATAAGAACTCTTTCCACCCGGACAGAGAAATTAGCTGAAAATATTAAAAATATCACCACTGCCAATAGAAAAGAATTGACCAGAATAGATGAACAGGTAGAGGATTTTCTTAATCGTTTTCAAGAAATATCCCGGAGCAGTGCTGATATCGATGAAAGCTCAGCAGAAGTGCGTAATCTGCTGGAGTCAGTAGTCAACCTCTTCCAAAATTATGTCCAGCAGTTAAATGCCCAGCAGGAGGCTTACAAAGAAGTAGGCAATCGGGTTCAGGAAGTTAGTGGAACTGGCGATGAAATGGCCAATAACATTGAAGGTATAAGCTCTAGCGTGGTAGAGCTGGCCAGTAGAATTGAAGGTTTGAAAGAACCAGCTGATAATCTCTCTAATTCGGCGGAAAATCTTTATGACAGGATTAATGAAGAGCAGGATTTAGATGAGTATGCCCGGGGACAGGAAGAAGCCATCAGAGAGGTTGAAGAAAAACTGGCAGGCCTGGCCGACCAGGAAAAGGTTAAAAACTTTAATAAAACTTATATTGCTGAAAAACTTAAAGAACTGGTAAATAAAAATGATAAGATTGAAATAGCGGCTTTATTCAATGCCAGCGGGAAAACTGCTATTGATATTATCAGTAATAAATTTGATACTGCTAATACTACCGGGCTCAATAAAGAACACCGGAGCTATTTTCAACGGGCCCTGCAGGGAGAGAAGACTGTTGTTTCAGAGCCATATTTTTCTAGCATGAGTAAAGAGCCCTGTGTAACCATAAGTGCCCGGATGGAAAAAAATGGTGAGTTTAAAGGAATAGTTTTAGTCGATCTTACTTTATAAAATAGTCAATTATTACGATATTTTGTGATATTTTGCGATTGGGTAATTTGGTAGATTAAAATTCTGAGATGATGATGATATAATTAATTCAAATTTAAAAAATTAGTCTAAAATAAGCATTGCAAAAATGTTGTCAATAGCCAGAGTAAGTGTTATAATTTATAACAATAAAACAGTAGGACTATTTTACCAGCCTATAGAACTAATAGTATAGAATTAATCTCTCAGGAGGTTTAATCTGTGGTACGAAGCATAAAACGAATTGGAGAAATCCTGCGTGACTTTGACTATATAACTAAAGAAGAGTTTGATAAAGCCCTGGAAAAGCAAAAAGAAAGCACCAGTGATAAAAAACTCGGTGAGCTCCTGGTCGAAATGGGTTATATCACAGAACATGAACTCATCCAGGTGCTGGAGTTTCAAATGGGAATACCTCATGTCAATTTATCTGAATACTTTTTAGATCCCGCTCTATCCCAATATGTGCCGGAAAATATTGCCCGGCGCCATCTCACTGTCCCCCTGGAAAAAAAGGAAGATGTCTTAAAGGTGGTGATGTCTGACCCCACTGATCTGGTGGCTATAGATGATATTGAGCGAGTTTCTGGCCTGGTGGTACGGCCCCTGATTGGAGGTCCTTCTGAAATTAAGGAAGCTTTAAACTGGCTTTACAGCGATGACAGTATCGATATCAGTGAATTTCTGGAGGAATTTGAGGGCCAGGAAACGGAAGATAATAATTACGAAGAAGCTGAGCTCAGGGAGATGGTGGAGGAAGCTCCGATTATCAGGCTGGCTAATTCCATTATCAGTAAGGCCTATAAACGAGGGGCCAGTGATATCCATGTGGAGCCCGAGGAAGATTATGTCCGGGTCCGTTATCGAATCGATGGAGTTCTCTCCCAGGAGATGACAGCTCCTAAAACCTCCCATCGAGCTTTAGTATCCCGCTTTAAAATAATTGCCGACCTCGATATCACTGAACACAGGGTGCCCCAGGATGGCCGAATTCAGATGTCAATTAATAGTCGCAAACTTGATATGCGGGTCTCTACCTTACCTACTATCCATGGTGAGAAAGTTGTTATCAGACTTTTATCCCGGGATACCAGCCTGCTGGATTTAGAAAACCTCGGGTTTACTGAAAAAAACCTCACCACTTTAAAGGATCTTATCAGTAAACCCCATGGTATTTTGCTTTTAACCGGACCCACTGGTAGTGGTAAAAGTACCACCCTTTTTGCCGGTTTAAATCATATCAATAATCCCCGCATTAATCTGGTTACCATTGAGGACCCTGTTGAGTATCAGGTTGAAGGAATTTATCAGGTCCAGGCCAAGCCCAAGGCCGGCTTAACCTTTGCCAGGACTCTTCGTTCTATTCTTCGTCAGGATCCAGATGTTATCATGGTAGGAGAGATGCGTGATGAAGAGACGGCTGAAATTGCTGTGCGAGCAGCCCTCACCGGACATCTGGTTTTTAGCACCTTACATACCAATGATGCAGTTAGTTCTGTTACCAGACTGGTGGATATGGGTTTGCCTCCCTATCTGGTGGCTTCTTCGGTGATTGGAGTAGTGGCCCAGCGCTTGGTCCGGGAGCTCTGTCCGGATTGCAAAGAGAAAGTTGAACTAACAAAGGCTCAACAGAAATTTTTAGGGAGCAGTGAGATAACCGAGGCCTATGAAGCCCGGGGTTGTAAAAAATGTGGTAATTCTGGCTATAAAGGCCGATTGGCTCTGCAGGAGATTTTTGTCCTTGATGATGAGATAAAAGAGCTAATTACTGACAATGTTTCTGAGAACAAGCTCTTTTATACAGCGAAAAAGAATGGGATGAATACCCTGAAAGAAGATGGTATTGAGAAACTAAAAGCTGGAGAGACAGATGTCAGCGAGCTGCGCAGAATACTATTTTAGGACTTTTTTACTAAAAAATTCCTTGAAGCTATTGTTTTATTATAAAGAATTTGGTATAATTGGATAAAGATATAAATATTTTTAGTTTTCTTAAAAATTTTCATCAATTATTGCGAATAATTTAACTAGTATGGCTAAAAGTACTATATTTAAGCCAAAATATTATCCAAAGGGGTAATGTAAAAATAACACTTTAAGTGGTATACTTGAACAAGCTAACTATCTGACTTAAAAATTAATTTATATTAAAATATTTTTGGTATTACCGCAAAAATAAATTTAAAACTGCCGGCAATATAGAGAAAGGATTGGAAGCCATGGATATTAACGAATTAAAGGAGCTCCTCAAAACTGTCGCCAACGATGATTATATTTCTGACCTCCATCTAACGGTCTATTCCAGACCTATAATTAGAGAAGATGGCCGCCTTAAAGCTCATCCTGATTATCCTGATAAATTAAAAGGTGAGGATTTACAGAGATTTGCCCGTCATATGATGGTCGATAATCATTATGAAGAGTTTGAAGAGAAGGGTGAAGTGGATTTTTCCTATAGTCTACCCGGTGTTTCCAGGTTCAGGGTCAATGCCTATCATCAGCGAGGCAGTATTGGTATAGCCTTAAGGGTTATCTCCAATGAGGTGCCTACCATTGAGGGAATGAATCTGCCTCAGGTCTTAAAAAATCTGGCCGCTCAGCGGATGGGATTACTGCTCTCCACCGGTCCGACTGGGAGTGGTAAGTCCACCACCCAGGCAGCTGTCATCAATGAGATTAATGAAAGCAGGCGCTGCCATATCGTAACTTTAGAGGATCCCATAGAATATATGCACCGTCATAATAAAAGTTTAGTCCATCAGCGAGAGGTGGGAGAAGATACCACCAGTTTTGCCCGGGGTTTAAGGGCCTGCCTGCGTCAGGATCCAGATGTTATTCTCGTTGGTGAGATGAGGGATTTAGAGACGATTCAGATTGCCTTAGAGGCAGCCGAGACCGGTCACCTGGTACTGGCTACTTTGCATACCAATAGTGCCCCGGCCACCATTGAAAGAATCATTGATGTTTTTCCGGCCTCTCAGCAGCAGCAGGTGAGGATACAGCTGGCCTCAGTTATCAGCGGAGTAATAGCCCAGCAGCTGATGCCGATGAAAAACACCCAGGGTAGAGTGGCAGCCTTTGAGATCATGATAGCAACTGCGGCCATTCGCAATATTATCCTGGAGGGTAAAACCAATCAGCTTTATTCAGCCATCCAGACCGGTGGCAAACATGACATGATTACCATGGATAACTATCTTTTAAACCTTTATAACCAGGGTAAGATTTCTCGAGAAACCATTATCAGAAGATGCAATAACTTAGATTACATCAAAGAAAGACTGGGATTTGAAGGTCAACGAAGCTTTAGGGGGTGATAGCTATGTCGCCAAATTTTAATTATCAGGCCCGCAGCCGTGAGGGACAGACTATGAAGGGCAGTATCCAGGCCAATTCCCGCGAAGAGGTAGCCCGTCAGCTGAGAGAAGAGGGTTATTTTGTCACCCAGGTGGAGAAGACTTCCGCTGAATCCTCTGGGGGATTTCTTTCGATGGAGGTAGATCTGGAAAAATTAAAATTCTGGGACCATGGTTTTAGTATTGCTGATTTAGCCCGCTTTTCTCAACAGCTCTCGGTATTGATTCAGGCCGGTATTCCCCTGGTGGAGTCCCTGGGGATTATGGAAAATCAGGTTCAGCAGGAGCATGTTAAAGATATGCTGGCTGAGGTTATATCCTCTGTTGAGGCCGGCGAAACCTTTTCCAGGTCTCTAGAGGACCATCCCGATTATTTTCCGCCCCTCTTTGTCCATCTTATTAGAGCTGGTGAAACCGGCGGGGTCCTGGATAGCGTTTTAAACCAGCTGGTGGAATATTATAAGCGCCGCGATAAGATCAATAAAGAGGTTAAATCCGCCCTTTATTATCCAGCGGTTATTGTCTTAGTTGCCATTGTAGCAGTCTTTATTTTAACCACCTTTGTTTTACCGACTTTAGTCGATATGCTCCTTTCTGTAGGGGGCGATGCTCTTCCTTTACCGACGCAGATCCTGATCGGCATCAGCAACTTCATGACCAGTTACTGGTGGGCTGTTCTGGGAGGGTTAATAATAACTTTAATGCTACTGAGGTCTTATTTTAAAACACCCAGAGGCAAGAGAGTTCTAGACCGCTTTATATTAAAATTACCGGTAATCGGTGATTTGATCCGCAAGATAGTCATTTCCCGTTTTGCCAGCACTCTGGCACTTTTAATCCGCAGTGGGGTTAATATCATTAATGCTCTGCCGGTATTAGAAGATGTAGTCGGCAATGAAGTCTATGCAGATATCCTGGCTGAATCCCGGGAAAGGGTGCGAGAAGGGGTCTCTTTATCACAGCCCTTAGAGGACAGCGAAGAATTTCCTCCCATTGTGATCCAGATGATCAGAGTGGGAGAAGAGACCGGTAACATGGAGGAGATGCTGAACAGGCTCTCTGAGTATTATGATATAGAAGTGGAGAATGCTATTGACGGTGGAATTTCACTCATTGAACCGGCTTTAATTATCATGATGGCGGTGGTTGTAGGTGGCATAGTGGTATCGATTATTTTACCTCTCTTCGATATCTATCAACAGATCTAAGAAAAGACAGAGATTCCTGGGGACCGGGGAGAAAATGTCGAAAAATATTTAATTATTTTCTGGAGGTGATGCAGGAAAAATTTGATTTAAGTAGAAGTATCTATTATTAAAAATAATTATTATCAAGAAAGCAATTAATTACTAAATTTTAAGGAGGCAGCAAAATGAGTAGAATAAAAAATGTATTTAGAGGACAGGGTGGATTTACACTGATTGAGCTTTTGATTGTTATTGTGATTATTGGCATATTGGCGGCTATAGCGATTCCTAATATTGCTGGACTGGTAGGGGGAGCTGATAGAGGAGCAGTTGAGAGCAATATGAGAACTCTAATGACTGAAATGGAATCAGCAAGGGCGCAAACAGGAGGACGAAATTATTCTAGTGGTGCTGTTAATGGTTCTAGTGTGATTGAAAGTTTAGAATCAGCAGCAAGTGATATAGATGATGCTAATTTCAGTTGGAGTGAAAATGATATAGATGGTGACAGTTACACTATTTCATTTTCTACGGATACTTGGGAGGTTAAAATATCATCGGAAGATGGATTTAAATCTGAGGATCTTAATGATTAAGATTATATTATATTTATCTTACCCCCTTATTTCTTTGTTGAATAAGGGGGCTAAGATATATTTTATTTACAAAATCATTCTATTTATTGCTTATTTGAACAATCCTGGAGGAATATCTTTTTGAAAATATTTGATGAAGATTTTAAACAGTTTAAAAAAATCAATTTGATTATTTTAGCTTTAACTGTGGCTTTTGTACCGCTGATAGTGCGTTTTCATTTGCTTGAGCTGAACGATACCATCAGTCAATACTGGTTTAACCCCATAAACAGTGATTTTTTTTCCTTTTATAAAATGATATGGCTTTTATTCATGTCTGCTATTTTGTGTATAACTCTTTTAGCATACCTATGGAAACACAAATTCATTCGCACTTTTTTTTATATTCCACTATTACTTTACGCAGGTTTTGCAGTTTTTTCTTCTATTTTTAGTGATTATTCCGAAGCTGTTCTTATCGGATTTCCTGATAGATTTGAAAATATCTTTGTTCTACTGGGATATGTGATTCTAACAATAGCAGCAATCAACTTAGTTGATAACAAAAATTCATTTCAATTTATTTCAGGTGCTCTTTTTATTTCAGCTTTTATTCTGGGAATTCACGGGTTAATGCAGTTTTTTGGTTTTGAATTTTTGGACACAACACTTGGCAGGTTTTTAACAATTCCATCTGAAGTTCGAGGATTTGTAGAACCATCTTTTCGCTATACCAGTGGCAGGATTTATAGTACTATGTACAATCCCAATTATGTAGGTAGTTATGGGGCGATGGTGGTTACTTTTATACTCGGTCTTTATATCAATTCCCGGAGCAGAAAAAGTCTCTATATTTTTGGGCCACTTAGTGTTATTATGTTTGCTTATCTTCTGGGTTCTCAGTCCCGGGCCGGTATGGTGGGATTTATGGTAGGGATATTATTGTTAGGTTTTTGGTTACGCCTCCGCATTATCAGAAACTGGCGTTCAGTGGGTATAATAGTTATTGCCTTTTTCCTGGTTTTTGTAAGCATGAATGTATATACAATAGATGATATGCTTGGGGAAATTATCTCACCTGCTACTGAACATGACCTTATTGAGAAGGAAATTGCTCTCCCCCCACTTACTGATATTCAATCAGATGATAGCAGGCTAACCCTCGAAACAGCGGCTGTGGAGTTAAATCTTGTTGCAGATGAAGAAGGAGATTTAATTTTTTTGGATGGCCAGGATAAAGAACTAGAGTATTATATTGAGGAAGAAACTGGAATCTTAAATTTTGTTGACGAAGGTTTTACCGAGCATAATTTTCGCATATCACAGGAAGAAGGTTTAATAGAATGGACCTATGATGATCGTGAGACATATTTTGCTCTTAGGGATGGCAAATTTTATATTGCCGGCATTAATAATAATCTTTATGAAATACAGGATGTTCCGACCTGGGGATTTGAGGGATATGAGAGAATAGGATCTGGTAGGGGATATATCTGGTCAAGATCGATACCACTTTTACGAGAAACTTTAATTATAGGTCATGGGCCTGACACTTACGCTATGTATTTTCCTCATGAAGACGCAGCTGGAATGAGAATTCATATGAGTAGAATAGGTATCGTCGATAAACCTCATAATATGTATCTGCAAAAAGCTATTAACACAGGTGTACTTTCTCTCATTGCTCTACTTGTTCTCTGGGGCGGATATTTGCTGCAGAGTCTAATAATTTATAAAAACGCCAATCTGGATGACTGGAGGGTAAGGGGAGGTATTGCAGTAGCAGCAGCAGTAGCTGCCTATTTGGCAACTGGTTTTTTCAATGACAGCGTTGTTTCTGTTGCTCCTGTTTTTTGGATACTGCTCGGAATGGGAATAAGTTTAAATATACAGTACAGGAAATCCAGGGAGTAGATTTGAAACAATCAGTATAGCTAGGAGCTAGGGAACCGGGTTCCACCCGTTATTTGACGAAATATAACGAAAACGGCTATATTAATTATCTTCAAAAGATAAATAAATAGTGAAACTAAAATATAGATCAGACTGAATAGGAAGAGCTTCAATCAGCTTGAGTTAGCAGGTGATGAGCGTTTTGCCTAATGTAGTATCAGTAGCTCCGGTTTTTTGGATATTACTGGGTATGGGCATTAGTGTGAATCTACTCTTAAAAGAAAAAAATTAAGTTTGTTTAAAAGCAGCACAAATAATAATCTAGATTGGAAATCATATTATGCCTTTTATATTTTTTATACTTGGACTTATTATAGGTAGTTTTATAAATGTTATCATCTAC